>Ga0335085_10000158_pt1 | contig 217076 bp, 181 predicted proteins | sample Lox_Sample_45_FD_206712 | JGI IMG/M metagenome (GOLD analysis project Ga0335085, IMG submission 206712) | Soil microbial communities from Loxahatchee National Wildlife Refuge, Florida, United States - Lox_Sample_4.5 | ecosystem: Environmental > Terrestrial > Soil > Wetlands | place: USA... | reverse complement strand
GCGCAGCGTAGCATGGAGACGGCCTCCGTGGCTGGGTGTTGATGGTTCGATCATTTCCATCAACCGTTATCACCCGAAACGGAGGCCTTTTCTACCGCGTCTTGAAAGTCATTTTGGACAGGTCTGGTCGGGGGCGGAATGAGGGTCAGGTCTCAACATTGATACATTTGCTCCTCAGTCGCCCGCCTCGTGCCCCATCACCGACACCGCCTCCCGAGCTTCGACTTCCAGCCTGTCGACTTTCACCTCGCCCGCCTTACCATGATACCATAGACTCTATGGTATCAGCCTCCGCGGCCCTTCCCCAATGCATTTCACGGAAATGTATGTCCCGTCTCACCGCGCCCCGACGCCTGATCTGCCCATGATGTATCGCTAAGCGGCATATCATGAACAACACCGAGCCCTACTGTCCACCTCAGACGGGTTCGCGTCCATTCGAGTCCACTCATCCGCCGAAGTCTTGACGAAGGCGGATTGTCAAGGGAAGTACAGCCGAACCTGCCCACCGAAGGCCACGTTTGGCCAACTCTTTTGGCCATCACGTGGCGCAACCCCCTCACGCCGCCGGTTGCTTTCCTATCGACGAGGTGTACGTTGCCGTATCGAGTCGCTCACAAGAAGCAATTAGGGTCAGGTCTCAACATTGATACATTTGCATCCCCCTGCTCGCCCGCCTCGTGCCCCGTCCTCGATACTGCCTCCCGAGCTTCGACATCCAGCCTGTCGACGTTCACCTCTCCCGCCTTACCATGATACCATAGACTCTATGGTATCAGCCTCCGCGGCCCCTCCCCGATGCATGTCACGGAAAGAAAACCGAACAATGAGGGTCAGGTCTCAACATTGATACATTTGCCCCCCAGTCGCCCGCCTCGTGCCCCGTCCTCGACACTGCCTCCCGAGCTTCGACATCCAGCCTGTCGACTTTCGCCTCTCCACCTTACCATGATACCATGGACTCTATGGTATCAGCCTCCAGCGCCCTTCCCCGATGCATTTCAGTGAAATGTATCTCCCGTCTCACCGCGCCCCGATTTATGGATAGCGCCACCCAGAAACCCGTTATCCAGTCGCTCCCGCACTGCTGGCCAGCCCCCGACTCTCCGCATCCCCGTGACGGTGCCACTTCCGACTTGACCACCCCCGGTCTGCGAGTATGTTTACGCCACCAAACTCAACACGGGAGGACCATATGATACCAAACGTCCATTCATACGAAGCGTCCCCCTTTCTACGAGCCAACCAGTAAGCGCCGCAAGGGTTTCCCTTCCGAGACGCAGGTCAAGAAAGGGCATCGAGTCGTCCACGGGATCAAGGAACTCCGCGAGAAACTGGGCCGAAACGACCTCTGCCCCTGCGGCTCGGGTCGACGGTTTCAAGAAATGTTGCCTCCGAACGGGCCGCTACGACGGCTCTGAGCGAGATTACTTCTTTTAGGAAGTAATCGTGAACCATCACCCGGGCGAACCGTGGGAATACCCGCGGTTCGCCCGGATTGTGATCGGTTCCAGCCGCATCTCCTGCCACTTGACGCCCAGACGCGCCAGCCCGTCTCCGTTCCACTCCGCGTCCCTCTGCTCGCCCGCCTCGTGCCCCGTCCTCGACACCGCCTCCCGAGTTTCGACATCCAGCCTGTCGACTTTCACCCCTCCCGCCTTTCCATGATACCATAGACTATATGGTATCAGCCTCCGCGGCCCCTCACCAAATCGGGCAAAGATGGACCCAGCCGTGCTCTGCGACCTCTGCGGGCTCTGCGTGAGCAATCCGTTTCCTCCTCCCGCCTCCTCTGCTCGCCCGCCTCGCGACCCGCCCTCGCTTCCTGTCCCTGTGCGGGGCCACATGCTTTGTGAGCTGGACACCTTGAATGAATTCAGCGCTTAAAGCTTGAAAACGAGAAGAAACAGGCGCATCATCCCCCACAAGGCCGGACAGGCTGGCGCCCGAATCCCATCACGTAGTACTATGAAAAAAGCCTCACTCGTCCTCGTCGGCGTTGCGGTGCTGCTGGTCCACAGTGCATCCGCTCAGGTCCTGTTCACAACAACCAACGATTGGGCTCAATGGTCGTCGTCCACCGGACTCACGGCCACGCCGACAACCAACATGGATTCGGACGGCAGCTCGACCAACGGTCTCGGAAATACGTCCGGCCCCGGAGCAATCGGTACCCCCGGAGCACTCGCGGTACAATGGTCAGCTCCAGCAGGCAGCTTCAGCTACGGCCCATACAGTCCGGGCGAACAAGGCAATTCGAGCTTCCTGGCGGCGCTCCAACAGAGCGGGACGATTCTGACGTTCGACTACACCACGCCGGCGAATAATGGCGGAACCTATTTTTCGTTGGGCATCCTGATCAACTGCTCGGGCCGGTTTGACCAACTCGGTCCTTCGTCCACCGTCCCGCTGAGCAACGGTTGGACGCGTGCCACCATCGACTGGAGCGCCGAAGCGTCGGCGCTGGCCAGCCAGCAGGTGGCCAACGGTGGAGCGTTCACTTATTTCCAAATCGCATTCATCTGGAACTCCAATTACGCTCCCCCCACGCCGTTTTACGTGGACAACATCCGGTTATTCAATCCGTCGGTGGCAGCTCCCGCAAACGTCACCGTCAACGTCGCCAGCAACCTGTTCACGGTTTCCGGCGAGGCTTACGGAATGGCCAGCGCGGTTTATGAGAACATTTTTGACAACAACGCATTGCCCGGCGCGTTGATCGCATCGGGAGTCAATACGCTGCGGTATCCAGGCGGCGGTTATGCCGATACCTTCCACTGGTCGGTCTGCCAGCCCGCCATCGGCAGTGCCGACGGCTACGGAATGTCGCCTGCGTTTGGCGTTACGAACTACTTCGGTTACATGGGACCAAGTACTGACTTTGGGAGTTTCGTGAAGCTTCTCAGCAACTCCCAGTGTCAGGCGGTCATCACCATCAATTCCGCCTCCGCCTTGCTCTGGAACTCCAATCACACCTACATGGCCGTGCCTCCCACCAATGGGCAACCCAGGGAGGCGGCGGCCTGGGTCGCGTACGCCAACGGCAACGCGGCTCTGTACGGCACCACCAATGATATCACCATTGGCCTCGATGCCCTCAGCAACAACTGGCTGACGGTGGGTTTCTGGGCAAAATTGCGGTCCTCGACTCCGGCTCAATACCAATCCTGGGCCACCTCCAACGGAGTCTATAATTCCACGTACAACTTCCTGGCCATCAATCGTCCCACACCGGTCGGCATCAAGTATTGGGAGATTGGCAATGAACCCTACGGCACCGGTTACTACGGCGGCGGTAATGGTTACGCGGAGAATTATGCGGTGCCCTATCCGTACACCACCTACAACCGCGCGGACAACCCCTTGCTCTCGCCGATTGCCTACGGGCAGCAGGTCAACGCGTTTTCGCAGGCCATGAAAGCCGTCGATCCCACCCTCAAGATCGGCGCGTTCTCCTCAACGCCACTGGGGGATTACAGTTGGGACTATGTGGTCAATGGCGGTGTCACCAACCACTGGACGCCGCAAGTGCTGTCGGTATGCGGCAGCAACATCGATTTCCTCATCGTTCATTGGTATCCCTGGTGCGGCGACAACGACGACGGCACGGAAACGTTGCCGGTGCCCGGGGCGGGCATCCCCGCGATGATCAACGGCGTTAGCCCGCACACCGGCGCCAGCTCGGGCCTCAGAGACTGGATAAACCTGTACTGCCCCGTCCCCACCAACGTTTCGATATTTGTCACCGAGTTCGGACCCAGTGGCAGCCTGGTCACTAACGAAAACGGCCGGCCGATCATCGGGCCTGTCACGATGCTGTTCGATGTGGATTGCTATTCCACCTGGATGGACTTTGGCGTGTCGAACGTCGACTTCCAGGAGTTGGGATCTCCACCGGCTTTTGGCAATCCTTCAACCCCCGGCGAGACATATTATGTGCTCCAGACGCTGCATAAAATGGCCCAGCCCGGCGATACGATGGTCAACTCAACTTCGGACACGAGCACTCTTCGGGTTCAGGCGACCCGGCAGCAGAACGGCTATGTCGGCTTGCTCCTCCTCAACGAGAACATGTCGGCAACCCAGACGGTCAATGTGGCCATCTCGAATGCGCCCCTGGCCACCACAGGCACCCAGTATGTTTTCGGCCAGGCTAATTTCACCGCTTCCCAGGAAGTGCCGGCGAGCGCTCCGTCCTCGAACACGGTCTCCGGCGTGGGCAATTCGTTCAGTGTCGCCATTCCCCCCTACACGATGATGGTGTACACGATCCCCGCGACCGTGCCCGTCGCCAGTTTCACTGCTCTTCCGCCCAATGGTGTCGCGCCGTTGGGGGTGACATTCACCGACACGTCCACTGGCGGCACCAATTGGTTCTGGATCTTCGGTGACGGCACCACGACCAATCTTGCGACCAACAGCGTGTTCCACACCTATGACACACCGGGGGCTTATAGCGTGACAGAGATTGTCAGCGGCCTTGGCGGCTCAAGCACGGACACGGTGGCGAACTTGATCAGCGTCTACGACCCGTTCACGTGGTGGCAGCTCAACTACTTCGGCACCACCAACAACTCCGGCAACACCGCCCCGACAGCGGATTATACCGGCACCGGCATGAGCAACACCAACAAGTTCCTGGCGGGATTCAGCCCCGTCGACCCGACGGCGTACCTGCATATCATCAGCATCCTGAAATCAAGTACCAACGTCACGGTCATCTACCTCGGGGCCAACGGCGATAGCACGTGGTCCCCGGGCATCGCCTCGCGCACCAATGTGCTGGAGTTCACGGTGGGCACGGGCAGTGGCGACTACTCGAATAACTTTGTGAGCGCGAACGTCACTAACATTCTCAGTGGCGGGACGGGAACCGGCGTCGTAACCAACATGGTCGACAGCGGCAGCGCGATCAACACACCGTCGCGGTACTACCGCGTCCGCGTGCTGGTGCCGTGACGTGAACGCGAGATTCGGGAGCGCTCTCGTGAGGATAAAACGGCAAGGAAACAACCAAAGCCGCTCATGGCGAGGAGCACTTGCGACGAGCCGCGTTCACTAGAGCAATTGGGCTCAGATCGACTCATTGTAAATCTCCGGTGTCAGGGCCTGCCCCTTGACGTCCCCCAGTCGCCCGCCTCGTGCCCCGTCCTCGACACCGCCTCCCGAGCTTCGACTTCCAGCCCGTCGACCTTCACCTCGCCCGCCTTTCCATGATACCATAGACTCTATGGTATCAGCCTCCGCGGCCCTTCCCCGATGCGTGTCACGGAAATGTATGTCCCATCTCACCGCGCCCCGACGCCTGATCTGCCCATGATGTATCGCTAAGCGACATACCATGAACAACACCGAGCCCTACTGTCCACCTCAGACGGGTTCGCGTCCATTCGAGTCCACTCGTCCGCCGAAGTCTTGACGAAGGCGGATTGTCAAGGGAAGTACAGCCGAACCTGCCCACCGAAGGCCACGTTTGGCCAACTCTTTTGGCCATCACGTGGCGCAACCCCCTCACGCCGCCGGTTGCTTTCCTATCGACGAGGTGTACGTTGCCGTATCGAGTCGCTCACAAGCGAAAGGAGGGTCCGCTGTCATGGATTTGATTATTGTCACAACGGTAGCGCTGTTCCTGGTGGTCCAGGGCATCATCGCCATTGCCGCTGTGTTCATCGCCAGAAACACGGGCGCAATCGTCAAGCTCCTGCAAGCCGGGTCGCCGGCACAGCAGTACAAAGACCAGGTTGTCCAGGTTTTAAAGTTGGGACAACGCCCGAGCCGTTGACCCGCCACCGCCGCGCAACCCGCCTCAGCTCATTCTTTGCGGGGCTTGGCCGGGTTCACTTTGAGCGCCCGACCATCCAGTTCCTTGCCATTGCAATCCGTGATCGCTTTGGCTGCCTCAGCCTCCGACCCCATCTCCACAAACGCAAATCCTTTGGACTGGCCGGTCACCTTGTCCTTGATGAGCACACAACTCACGACGTTGCCCGATTGCTTGAACAGATCTTGAATCTGGTTTTCCGTTGTATTCGGTGACAGATTCCCGACGTATACCTTCGTAGCCATGACTGTACAATTCCTCCAATTTGTGAACGACGCCTAGCTTAAGGCATTGCGCCTCAATAGCAACGATTAAACGACGCTCGCTTCTCGCCCCCCCGGTTCGCCCTCTCTGTCCAACTCCCCATCTCCCGTTGCCCGGCACTCCACCGCTCCACCCCTCCAGTACTCCAGCACTCCAGCACTCCACCACTCCAGCACTCCAATACTCCAGTAACTCAATCGGTTTGGCCTTCTATCCCAGCTTGGAATTGACTTTGCCGCCCGGACCTTTATCTTCCTCCCAGCATCGTTCGCGTCGGGGGAGCCGAACGTCAGGCTGCGTCAAGATCGATCCAGCCCACGACTTCGCCGCCTTCCCGCATTGCCCCGTGACGCCGAACGCGCTCGATCAGGACAGGCATCATGAACCAGACATTTCGCACCCGACGACCCGGCCGCCGTTGCCGCCGTCGCATCGCCGCGATTTGTCTTTCGCTCGTCGCTCTCGCGTTTCTCTCAGCCCATTCTCTCGCGACCACCCTCGCACCCGATTCGCCCAACAACCCCGCGTTCCCGACCAAACCCGCCTCCGCCCTCGTCGCGCCAAACTTCGTCGAGTGCCTCTCGCTCATCCAGGGAACCGACCACATCAGCCCCGCGCTCGTCGAGTCCGTCGCCAGGCTTCTAAATCACCCCGAAACCGCGTCTCAGCGCGTTCCCGATCAACCGCCCTCGTTCATCGCCGTGACCTGGCGCGAAAAAACCGGCCAGATCCGCGACGTGGTCGTCCAGGCCTGCTACAATCCGACCAACATCAGCCCCGGCCCCGTCTCCGCCTCCCCGTCCGACGCCACGTCCTCAAACGCCGACGGCTATGTTCACGCCCGTCTCGGCGGCGAATTCTCCAGCTCGATGAATCAATTCCTCGGTCTCGTCTACGACCAGGCGGTCTGGTTCGGCCCGCGAGATCAGGTCAGCCTCCAACAGCGCGCGTTCCAGGCCGCCCTCAACGGCGACATGACCCTCATGCAGGAGCAAACTGTCGACCCCATGCGCCTTCTTGTCGTGATGCCGCGCGGCGGCACGTTCCTGCCCACCAGCCTCCGCTCCCGCGTCCACGGCCTCGTCCTCAACGCCACGCTCGAATTCGGGACTTGGCACGGTCAGGCCGGCCTGGTCACCGACGACGCCGAGTCCGCGGAGCAGGTCGCCGCCGTCCTCTCCGCCTGGCGCGACATGGCCATCTCGTTGGCCGACACGTTCGCCAGCCACAAGTCCGGCGATCAAATCCGTCAGGCCCTCCAATCCAGCTCCGTTCAGGTCGTCGCGAATCGTGTCCTGGCCTCGGGTTCGGTGGAAACGCGCACCGTCGCCCGCGCGTCAAAAGAATTGGCCGCTCACACCGGCGGTTGTCCAACCGGCGGGGTTTGCTCCAGCGATACCGTGGCCATCTGCCACAAACAACCGGGGCGCCCCAATCAAACCATCTGCGTCCCGCCCGCCGCCGTCGCCAGCCATCTCGCCGCCGGCGATCTCTGCGGCCCCTGCAGCCAGTAACAATCAGCCGCATCCGCCCGCCATCACGTCCGCGCCGCCGGGCAAATCCCGTTCGGCGAATTCCGCACAAACTCGATGAACTCGCGCGCCTCGGGCGTGGCAAACGCGCCGTCCTGCGACGCTTCCTTCAGCGCCTTCGAGCCGTTCATCCCCGAAAGATAAAAAAGCTGAAACAGCTTCTTCAATTCCGCCAGCGCCTCGTGCGAAATTTTCATCCGCCGCAGCCCGACCAGATTCAGCGCGTGAATCTCGTTGCGCTCCGCCGCCAGCGTGAACGGCGGCACGTCCATCGATACCCGCGCGTTCCCCGAAAACATCGCCAGCCGCCCGATGTGCGTAAATTGATGGATCACCACGCCGCCCGAGATGAACGCCCGATCGCCCACGTGCACGTGCCCCGCCACCAGCGCGCAATTGCAGATGATCACGTTGTTGCCGATGACGCAGTTGTGCCCGACGTGCGCCGTCGCCATGAGGTAGCATTCATTCCCGATCACCGTCGCGCTCTCAGGCTCCGTCCCGCGATGAATGTTGCAGTACTCGCGAAACACGTTGCGGTCGCCGACCCGCAAATACGTCCGTCGCGTCCGGTCAAACTTCAAATCCTGCGGCTCATGCCCGATCACCGCGCCCATGTGAATCTCGTTGTCCCGCCCGATCTCCGTGTGGCCCGTCAGATACGCATTCGCCCAGATCTTCGTCCCCGCGCCGACCTTCACGTGCTCCTCGATGATCGCATGCGGCCCCACCTCCACGGTCGAATCCAACTCCGCCTTCGGACTCACAATCGCTGTCGGATGTATCGCCATAGCGCCGACTATACCAAACCCTGCAAAAGCGGTCTATGGCCCAATCCCTTCGCCCTTTTGTTACTGCCTTGGCACCTTCGCGCCGCGAATTGCATTGATTGTCGCCTGAAAATCGTGCTATAAACCGGCTCGTTTCGCCCCGGGAAAGGGATGCTATGAGCTCGGACTTTAGGGTCAGAGGCTTGATAGTCGGGGTTTGTGTACTCTCTGCGCTGATTTCTTTCTCCATATCGGCGACTTGTTCCGCCGATGTCTTCTCTTCCAGCGTTTCGCTTTCCACGGACCCAATCCTTCGCCCTCCGCCGTCCGGTCAGCCGGGCTACGAAATCCAAACTTGGTCTGAACCGAACGAAACGGGTGCTTCTCATTGTTATCTGGATTTGACGATCAATTCAAATCTTGTGTTGAGTGTGTATGACGCTAATATTGGCCAAATATGGTACGTCGTCACCAACGGAGCCATGGTTTCGTCCGCTACGCAGTCCAGTTTTCCTCTTCTCGAGAAATGGGGCTACCCGGGCCAGATGCAGTTGTCTCCGGGGCAGGACTTCTATCTCGGTCTCTGCCTCCTGGAAAACTGGATCGATGACCCGCCTTACAATGAATATGGCTGGGTACATCTGCAATACACGGCGTCCGGATTGTCTCTCTTGGGCAACGAAATCGACGACAGCGGCGCAGGTGTTATCGTCGTTCCCGAACCGTCCGCGCTTTGCCTTGCGGCGCTCGCTGTAATGGTTTTGCCACTCGGACCTCGATCGAGTCGCAAGCGACAGCGCTGGCAGTAGTAAATCAACGCGGGGCCCGTCGGCGGGAACAAGACGTTGTCGCGGCGAATGCTCCATCATATCCGCCCCAATTCCCGCAGCGCCGCGCTCGCGCCCGAGAGATTCTCCGGCTTCATCTCCACATAATTCCGCGACAGGAATACGCCCGGCGCGCCGGCCTTGAATACCGCCAGCACTTCGTCCCGCACGCTCTCGGGCGTGCAATGGCTCGCGTCCTCCGGCACTGGCACATCAATGTCAATGCCGGGCCAGATCTGGGTCGCGCTCCCGGCCACGCCCTCCAACGCCCGTTTCGTTTCCCGCAACACGTAATCCGCCGAGAACCCCACCGTCGCCAGCTTGTCGTACGGCGCTTCCTGGTAATCGAGCACGCGATAGAGAAATTCCAGCGTCTGCTCCGGCGGCACGTCGCCGAACACATTCCCCCGCATGCTGTCCACCGCCGTCTTCATGCGGTTCGCTGCGGCGTTGCTGTACGGCACCGGCCGCAAAAAATCCGAGAACGCCGTCATCTCCGCAAAATCTTCCTCGGCCCGATGAAACGGACTGAACGTCAGGTTCTGCCACGTGTGCCAGCCTACGACAATCGACGGCTTCACCGATTTGACCTTCCGATAAACGTCCGCCTGAAATTCGTGCCGGCTCGTCACCCACAGGTTGTCCCACGCGAGCAATTCCGGATACTTCAGCAGCAGTCGCCAGAACGCCACGAAATAGCCATCGCGCGGTCGAATACCGGCCCGGCCGTTTCGCACATACGTCTCCAGCTCCCCAAACCCTTTCTTTGCGCGGTCCACGTCGATCCCCATGCTCCGGCCCTTCTTCTCGCAGTACTCGCAGAAGCAAACGACCCGCCCGGGGTCCGTCTTGCCCCCGCCGTGATACGCGCCCAGCGCATAGAACAGCGGCCCTTGCCGCTCCGACCCCCACATGATCCCGTCGATCTCATACGACCGCGAATAATCCTCCACCAACCCGAGCAGCCACGCCCGATACATCGGATTGTTGTAACACGGACCACCCGGATGCTTCTCGGAACGGCGCCCGTGCAAATCCACGCTGTACAACGGTTCCCAATGCGGGATCGTCGCCGGCCGTTCGTTGTCCTCGATGATCCACGTGAACACCTTGACCCCGTGCTTGTGGGCCGCCGGTATCACCCGCGCCAGCACATCCACGTCGCCAAACTCCGTGCCGCGCATGTCCTCATACGTCAACCCGCAGTCCTTGTAGTATTCCATGTGCGGGATCGCATAATTCCCGCCGCGAAACCCCGCCGCCGGCAATCCCGCCCGGACATTCCCGTGCGTGTACATGAACGGGAACACCGCGTTGACGCCCGCCCGCTGTTGCATGTCGTCCAGCACCTTGTCGACGTCCAGCCGGGCAAACGGAGCCGGGCTCGTCGCGATGGCGATCATCGTGGCCTTGCGCGCCGCTGCCGGGGTTGCCGTCGCGTCCGCCAACGCCGCCAGGGGAGAAAACGCCGCCGTCACGCCAATCGCCGCGGCCGCCTTCAGTGCTTCACGTCGGGTCATCGTCTGCTGCTCAATCATGATGGAATCCTCGCTGATTGTTCAAACGCCGCGCCCAGACTAATCGCCCCACCCATCCCTCGCAAACACCTTTTTCCCCGCAACGTCCGACACTCCGCATCCGGGCCGTTGTCGAGCCGCTTCCATCAAGTTAGTGGGGTGGGCGTCCCGCCCGCCTAATCTTGAACGGCCCGTCCCGCCTGCTTTTCGCCCGTCTCCGGCCCTCAATCAGCCCCCAACACCGTCCCGCAGGGCCAAAACGAAGCCAAAAAACCACCGAACGAAGCCAAACGAAGCCAATGCATTTTTCGCAATCGCGGGCTTTGTAACCCGCTGCCGTGCTTGCTGTTCCGCGAGTCACGATGCCCAAAAACCATTGGCTTCGTTTCGCAGATCTATACCCCCCCCCGCTCTCTTTCTCTTGCTCATGCTCCTGCTCGCCCACCCCCCGAATCCTTTTCCGTCCTTCCCTCGGTTTGTTGGGAGGGCGAACCTCCCGGTGAGCCGCATTCTCTATTTCAAAGAACTCCCTGCACCGTATCAGACTTCCGAACACAACTCAAGCAGGAAATATCGTCCAACGATACCATTCGTCTTGACAACCGCCGCCTTTTGAGCCATCGCTGCCGCTTTGCAGGACGAGGTCGCCCCGGCCCGCCCTGAGCGCAGTCGAAGGGTCCGGGTATCCCGCCGCTCCGGCTCGTCGTCTGTCGTCGTTTGGGCCACGTCACCTTGTTGTGCGAGGGTCTCCCGACCCCGCACAACTCTCGACCGAAGGTCTCCCGTCCTACCCCGCCGAGCCGGAGTGCGCCGCAGAATCACATTCCCGTTGCCGTTCCTGCCGTGATCGAACCTGCGACATTGCCTTTTCTCGCTGTCCCGCTAACTTACCTTCGATGGCGAAGCAATTCGGAACTGATACGGCAGCCATGTACCGGGATGGGCACATCGTCGTGACCATGCGCAGTGGCGCGCAAGTCCGGTTCGCCGTCGCCGAGAATCCGCGCCTGGCGCGCGGCACCGAAAAACAACTCAATAACATCGAAATCTCCCCGTTCGGCCTGCACTGGCCCGACCTCGACGAGGACCTCTCTCTTCGCGGCATCCTCCAAGGCGACCACAGCCAGCACCAGAAGCCACCACCCAGCCAGTAAAACCCGCGCCCGGCCGTGGTAGCGCAGGTGTCCCGCCCGTTCACCGAGCCCCTTGTAGCCGAGAAACCCTTTCGCGGACGCCCTCCTCGCCGAATGCATGCCCCCTCCGCCCGACACTCCGCGCCGTCCGTGTCTCTATGGTAAATGCCTGCCCTCCGAACCCCGTGTGTCATTCTGAACGCAGTGAAGAATCTCTGTCGTTCCGTCCCGTCTGCCCACGCCAGACCTACGCCCCGCACCTCGCCCGCAATTCAACCGCAGCCCAGCCAGAGCGTCTTGGATTTTTGCCATCGCATCTTTCGCTTAGCGACACCGCTTTGCACTTTGGATCACTTTAAAGCCTTTATCGAGGCGGGGAATCGTCTTGAACAGCCAATCGAAGCTATGGTCATCGTCCGGTTGCCAGGCAACAATGTGGCCAGGACGCAATGTTCCGGAGCAGTCGAAGTCACCCAGCCAATGGATCAGAACGAGAGAAAAAGAAGGGACATTCTTCTCGAAGTTCTTGAACATGCCTCGCACCAACGGCGATTCGTTGCTAATGCAGAGTTCGTCGGCGTTGCTGCGAAGCGGAGACATGACCGCCATCAGTGATGACTGAATGCTCAACAATATCCCGGCAGATGTATCCTTCAGAGTCTTTCGCTCGCGCTTAGCGGCGAACTTCTTCTTGAACTTTCGCTCGGCCCTCTGGACAAGGATCGACGTGATCGTTCGCAGCGTTGCTCGCTCCCGGACACCGGCATTCGAAGCTCCACCGGGCTGACCAGCCTGCTGATTGAGGTCAACATTCAAGACGTCCAGCCAGTAAGTCTTCCCGCGACGATGAACACAGAAATCCGAATCCGTCGATTGTGCGTACGTCGGATCGAGTTTTTTGCCCACCTCGAAATCTATCCGGTTATCCCAAAAGTGGAGTCCCCATGCTGCTTCCGCGACCGTGTCCAAGAACTGACTCTGGGGACCTTGGACAGCATGCGCAATGCAGCTCTTGGTTGCGGGGTCGGGGGTTTTTCGTAGGTACTGATGGATAGTCGACAGGTAGTACCTTGGCCACGGACCAATATCGATAAGCTCGCAACAGTTCTTGAGAGTTAGAAAGTCTGCACGTTTGTTCACGAGTCAGCGATAAGCGGCGTTTGCGATGGCCGCCTTGATTGCGTTCTTTATGGTTTCAAACTCCGAACCTTAGAATGGCGGCCAGAATCGCAGCAGCAACGCTAGGCCCCCGCAACCGTGAACCGCGAACCGTGAACGCCAGGCCGCGATTCCCCTTTAACGATTTTAACGGTTTGACCGTGCCGCTAATACTGCGGCACGCTCGGATCAATCCGTTCAGCCCAGGCGTTGATGCCGCCGGCCACGTTCTTGACCTTCGAGTAGCCCTGCGTCTTGAGGAATTTCACGGCGCGCCCGCTCCGGCCGCCGCTCTTGCAGTGCACCACCACAAGCTTGTCCTTCGGCAATTCCTGGAACCGTTGCGGCAATTCCGGCAGCGGCAACTTCACCGACCCTTCAATCACGCAAATCGCAAACTCATCCGGATTCCGCACGTCCACGAGCACGAAATCCTCTTTGGAATCCCGCATCTTCTTCAATGTCTCGACGCTGATGTCGTCCGGGCCAAGTCCTTCGTCTTTTTGTTCCACAATCGAATCTCCTGATGAACCGCCGTCTTCACCGCGACCGATACCACAAAACTCCAGATAATCAATCAGCTTCGTCACCGTCGGGTTCTTGCCGCACACGGGGCAATTCGGATCGCGCGGGATTTTGTACTCGCGAAAACTCATGTCCATCGCGTCGAACCGCAGCAGCCGCCCCATCAGCGGTTTGCCCTTGCCAATGATCAACTTCACCGCTTCGTTGGCCTGAATGTTCCCAATAATCCCGCAAATCACGCCCAGCACTCCGCCCTCCGCGCAACTCGGCACCAGCCCCGGCGGCGGCGGCTCGGGATACCAGCATCGATAGCACGGCCCGCCCAAATGCGGCGCGAACACGCTCGCCATGCCTTCCCAGCGGAATATCGACCCGTACACGTTCGGCTTCTTGAGCATCACGCAGGCGTCGTTGACCAGATACCGCGTCGGGAAATTGTCCGTCCCGTCAAGCACCAGATCGTAGTCCTTGATCAGCTCCAGCGCGTTGTCGCTCGTGATCTTGACGGGGTGGGGGATGAAATTCAGATTCGGATTGATCGCCTTGAGCTTTTCCTCGGCGCTCTTGAGCTTGTGTTTGCCCACGTCCCCCGTGAAATGAATGATCTGCCGCTGCAAATTGCTGAAATCCACCGTGTCGAACTCGACCATCCCGATCGTCCCCACGCCCGCCGCGGTCAGATACAACGCAATCGGCGACCCCAGCCCGCCCGAACCAATCAGCAACACCTTCGCCGCCTTGAGCCGCTCTTGCCCCTCCATCCCAACTTCCGGCAAAATCAAATGCCGCGAGTACCGCTTGATCTCCTCATTCGTCAGCTTCGCGCGCTCTCGAATGATCGGGTCGAGCTTCGCCAGGTTCCCACCCGCAATCGACGGGACAATCGAAATCTCGTCGCCCTCGCTGATCCGTGCATTATCGCCCTTCGCCCGGATGTCCTCGTCGTTGACGTAGACCCGCACGAAATTGCGGAGCTTGCCGTCGTCGCCATACAGATGCGGACGCAACTGCGCGTGCTCGGACGTCAAATTCCCCAGCACTTCGCTGATGGTGCTGCCGTTCACCTCGACCGTCGCCTGCCCATTGGCAAACCGGCGCAACGCTGTTGGTATCGTGACTTTGATCGCCATTGTGTTCTCTCGGTTTGAGTCTGCGACTCGCGAACGCAAGTGTACCGCATTACGCGGAAATTTCAATGGGCGAGTGACCGAGTGCGGTCGGGCGCCGCGGGCCCGAAATGGCGTCTGATCCGTGATTCGATTGTCGAAACGCCGGCTATTTCAGCCGGTAGCTGCGTACCATCCAGTCAACGATGGTGGTCTGGGCATCGGTCGTGAGGCCAAACATGTAAACGCTTTGCGGGTCGACCGCCATGCCCCGTTCGTCGTCCCAAAACCCGCTACGGTCGTATTGGTTTTCCCACTGCAAATCACCGTTTGTGGCCCCGTATACGCGCAGCAACCAGTCGGAACCATTCTGCAAATCGTAGACCGATCCGGCCACGCAGAGGTTTGTCCCGGATAGCGCGATCGACTTGGGTGCCGTCAGGCCGCCGGCGCTCCGCGAACTGTCCTCCCAGAGCAGGGACCCGTTCTTTCCATCGTAGGCGCGCACCAGCCAATGATAATCGGCAGGCGCGCCCTGGCCTCCGACATCGGAAATGCCCGCCACACAGACGAGATTCCCCCGGACCGCGACCGTCGTCGCCTCGTCAAACCCGCCTGCCTTATCGACGCGATCCTGCCAGATCAGCCGGCCATTGGTTGCGTCGTACGCCTTGACCAGCCAGTCACCGTTGGTGCTGGCATCGTCGACAGTGCCCACCGCGTACAGTGTCCCGTCACCAGCCGCTATGGCCACAGGCTGGTCAAGCAGGCCCGCGATGTTGAATCTGTCCTGCCAGAGCAGCCGGCCGGACCGCCCGTTGTACGCGCGAACGAGCCAATCGTAGTGGAGGCCGCCGGCATAGATGCAGCCCGACGCGAAGACTTTGCCGCCAAGCGTCGCGACGGCCGTGGCCTGATCCGGGCCCGTAACAACCGGCACGCTGTCCCGCCAGAGCAGGGCCCCCGTGCGCGCGTCACAGGCTTCCACGGCAAAACCGGAGCTGGCCTGGCCAACGGAGTACACCCGCGTATCCGCAACGGCGACGGCGAAGGGGACGTCGAACCCGTTGGTGTTGGCAAATCGGTTTGTCCAAAGCATCACCCCGGTGCGCGTGTCATACGCGCAGGTGATCCAATCGGAGGCGCTGTCCAGACCGTTGTCCTCGTATCCCACCACGAACAATCGCCTGCCCCAGACCATCATCGCGTTGGCGTCTTCGAGCCGGTTCGTCGTGCCAAATTGGCTTTGCCACAACGTCGCGCCATTGGTGTTGCTCAGGGCCGTCAACAGCCAGTCCCAATTCCCTGACCCGTCCGACACGGTGCCCACGGCGTACACCGCCGTGCCGTCCGCCGCGATGGCGCCTGTATTGTCTTCATAGGAAAAATCGCCGAACTCATTTGTCCACGCCAGACCCCCTGCCTGTCCCCAGGAGGACGGGCCCAGCGCGAGCCATGCATATGCCAGCGGGGTGATCAGAAACGTGTTTACAAGGCTGAATCGCAGTCGCTTGAGTAACATGATTGCACCTTCACTCAGGATTAATCTATTGCGAATCAAGGAAGGTGCACGTCGAGGGCCAACCCATCCCGCCGCCCATCCGGCCCCCCCGCCCGTGTCAAAAATGCGAAATTCCGGCGTCCACCCTGCAATTACGAAAATACCAACCAAAATTCGCGATTGGTCGGGGACGACCCCGGTCGCTACGTTACCTCGATTTCCTCCGGATCAAAGCGGGTGCGGTCATCCCGCATCCGCCACGAATTCGATTCGACCGCCTTGCCCTTTGCCACTGACACGATCAGGTACGAAAAATTCGGCCAGGCGTGATCGAGATCGAATTGCGACGGACGCGCCGCGACATCCGGATGAGAATGATAAATCCCGATCATGTCCAGGCCGCGTTTGTCCGCTTCGCGCTCGATCTTCATGTACGCCAGCGGATCGATCAGGTACCGGTTCCGCGCGCTCTCGCTGCCGGACGCGGGCTGGTCCGTGCGCTCGTTGTCTGCCGCCACCACCTCCGTCACCACGCCCGCCTTGCCCAACATCACCCCGCACGCCTCGTTGGGATACCCCGATTCGAGATGTCGGTGAATCTGCTGCAACAGCTGCCGTGACAGTTTCATGCCGCCTCCCAGAACTTCTCGCTCTGATATCGCGCGCCCGCATCGGGACAAATCGCCACGAGCACGCCTTCCTTCACCGTGGCCGCCACCTTGAGCGCCGCGCAAATCGCCGCGCCCGCGCTCACGCCCACATATAAACCTTCCTCCCGCGTCATCCGCCGCGCCATTTGTTGCGCCGCTTCTGTCGAAATTCCAACAACCTGATCGGACACCCTCGTGTCATACAACGCCGGCACGTGCGACGCCGTCTCCATGTGCTTGAGCCCCTCCAGCCCGTGAAACGGACCGTCGGGTTGCACCGCCACGAGCTTGATCTCGCGATTGAATTCGCGAAGACGTTTGCCCGTGCCCATCATCGTCCCGCTCGTGCCCAGTCCCGCAAAAAAATGCGTAATCTTTCCTTCGGTTTGCTCGATGATTTCCCGCCCCGTCGTCTCGTAATGCGCCCGCGGGTTCTCGGGATTTCCGTATTGGTCAGGATAAAAATACAGCTCGGGCTGCTGCTGATGCATCGCCTGCGCCGCGTAAAACGCCCCATCGCTGCCTTCCGCCGGATCGGTCAGCACCACCTCTGCGCCGTACGCCTTCAACAGTTTCTTGCGCTCGGGACTCGCATTCGCCGGCATCAATAGCTTGCACCGATATCCCCGCCGCGCCGCGATCACGGCGTACGCAATCCCCGTGTTCCCGCTCGTGGCATCGAGAATGATCTTGTCGGGCGTCATTTGGGCCGACACCTCCGCCGCGCGGATCATCCGATACGCCGGCCGATCTTTGACGGAACCGCCGGGATTGTACCATTCCGCCTTCGCCAGGATTCGAACGCGCGGAAAGTCCTTCCCGATCCGCAGCAGGGGAATCAATGGCGTGTCGCCAATCGTCCGCAGCAGCGCATCCGGATCCGTCGATGGCAGCAGAGATGCCTCACCCATCGCTCACGCCGATTTGTCGCCTCTGACGATCGGCGCGTTGACCAGATTGCCCCATTCGGTCCACGAACCGTCATAGTTCTTCACGCTCGGATACCCGAGCAGGTATTTCAGCACAAACCACGTGTGCGCCGACCGCTCGCCGATCCGGCAGTAGGCAATCGCGTCGTCATACGGAGTCACGCCACGCCCGCGGTACAACTCCAACAACGCATCGTGGTCCTTGAATGTGCCGTCCTCGTTGACTGCCTGCGCCCACGGGACGTTCACCGCCGTGGGGATATGCCCGCCCCGCTGCGCCGTCTCCGTCATCCCCGGCGGCGCAATCACCTTGCCCGTGTATTCATCCGGCGAACGCACGTCCACCAGGTTGAACTTGCTCTCCTTGATCGCCAGCGCCACGTCGTCCCGAAACGCGCGTACCGATGTGTCCGCCGGCCGGGCATGATAGTCCGTCGCCGCGTACTTCGGCACGTCCCGGGTGATCGCCCGATTCTCCGCCAGCCATTTCTTCCGTCCGCCGTTCATGACGCGGGCATCGCGGTGCCCGTACAATTTCAATTGCCAGAACGCGTAGCAGGCGAACCAGTTGTTGTTGTCGCCGTACAACACGACCGTTGTATCGGCGTCAATGCCCGACGCGCTCAGCAGCGCTTCAAATGCCCCCTGCGTGAGCACGTCGCGGCGGAGATTGTCGCACAGTTGGCTCTGCCAGTTCCACGCAATCGCGCCCGCGATATGCCCCTGTTCGTAGCTCGAGGTGTCCACGTCCACCTCGACAAGACGCACGTTCGCGTCGGTCTTGTGCTGTTCAACCCAATCAAGTGAAACAAGCACCCCCGGATTGGAATATGGTTTCGTCACGAGTCACCCTTTTTCTGTTGCGTGCGTTCATCCCGTTAGGGAATGTGCGGCCCAATAACGCGCGCCAGTATATCATGGGGATGCGACAGGGCAATCACGGGTTTCGCGGGGAAACAAGGCTGGTGGAGATGAGGGGATTTGAACCCCTGACCTCCTCGTTGCGAACGAGGCGCTCTCCCAACTGAGCTACATCCCCAGCCCGTTGGCGGAATCAACCGCCCACCGTCCCGAAACCTTACAAGACACCGTCAACGCCGTCAACGCCAGATCGCCTCGCCACAGAATCCACCGAAATCCCGGCCGCCAACCCTCCGCCTCACCCGCTGGCATGTGCCGTGCTTAACATCCCGTCCATGAAACGCAAAGCAGCCAAGACACCCCGCGATACCAATCCGACCCTGGCGGATTTGATTGCCACCGTAAACGAACTGACACGCGACGAACAGCTTGGCGCGTATATCGTTGCCGACCTGATCAATTCGCGTAAGGTCCGTCTGGAAGGACAGTTCGAGGGGCGGCGCGTCGTCGTTTCGGAATAGTCGTACCCGCTTGGCTGATCGCCCGCGCGCTCTCAGCCCTGCAAAAAAGTCCTGCCATTTCGCGCTCATTTTTGCCAAACTCGCGCAAAAATGAGCGTCCTATTTCGTCCCCACCACAAAATCGTCGTCGGCGTCGTTCACCTGAAACCTCTGCCCGGCTCCCCGAAATGGAGGGGCGACTTCCCGTCGATCATCGCCGCCGCCCTCGTCGACGCCCGCGCCTACGAACGCGGCGGCGCTGACGCCGTGATCATCGAGAACTTCGGCGACGCGCCATTCACCAAATCCCGCGTCGGCCCGGAAACCATCGCCGCCATGTCCGCCGCCGGCTCCGCCGTGCGCGCCGCAATCAAACTGCCCCTCGGCTTCAACGTCCTCCGCAACGATCCGCAATCTGCCCTCGCGCTCTGCGCCGCTTGCGGCGGCCGTTTCATCCGCGTCAACGTCCACACGGGCGCGATGCTCACCGATCAGGGCGTCATCGAGGGCGACGCTTGCGGAACTGTCCGCTATCGCGAACGAATTTGCCCGTCCGCGTCCATTTTTGCCGATGTCCACGTGAAGCACGCCGTCCCCCTCGGCAACTTCGAGATCGAAGATTCCGCGCACGACACGCTCGAACGCGGCCTGGCCGATGCGCTCATCATCTCGGGCACCGGCACCGGTCGCGTCACGGAAATCACCGATGTCCAGCGCGTGCGCGAAGCCTGTCCGTCCGCCAAAATCCTCATCGGCAGCGGCATCACCGTCGCCAACGCCCCCGAATTCTTCCGCTACGCCGACGGCGTGATCGTTGGCACATCCCTCAAGGTCGGCGGCAAACTATTCAACGCGGTCGATCCGAAGCGCGTCGCGGCGCTCGTCAAAGCCGCCCGCGCGTGAACACGATTCGATTGAGCCGCGAGTGGGCGGATGTCGAGGTCCTCCACGAGGACGAGAACATTCTGGCCGTGAACAAACCCGCCGGACTGCTCGCCGTTCCCGATCGCTTCGACAAATCCAAACCCAACCTGATGTCGCTGCTGCAAGCGGCCCGTCCCGATGAGTCGCTCGCCAATGTTCACCGACTCGACTTCAATACCAGCGGCGTGTTCGTCATCGCCAGGAACCGCGACGCGTTTCGCCATCTGGCCCGACAATTCCGCGACCGGGAAACGACGAAGATGTACGTCGCCATCGTGCGCGGTGTCCCCGACCGATCGCCAACCACCATCGAATTGCCCATCGCTCCACATCCCCGCTTCCCGGGCCTCGCTCGCGTCGAACATTCTCGCGGCAGCGAAGCCCGCAGCGTTGTCGCCGTTCGCGAGCAATTCCGAGGCTTCGCACTTGTAGAAGTCGTCATTGAAACCGGCCGGATGCATCAGATTCGCGTCCATCTCCAGGCCATCGGCTGCCCGCTCGTCGGCGATCCCGATTACGGCGGCGCGCCGCTGCTGCTCTCGCAAATCAAGCGAAAGTACAAAACGAAGGAGGACGAAGAAGAACGCCCGCTCCTCGACCGCTCCGCCCTCCACGCCGAGCAATTGGCCTTTCTCCCACCCGCTTCTCACGCGCCGCTTGCCATCACCGCCCCGTGGCCGAAGGATCTCACCGTCGCCGTGAAATACCTGCGGAAATTCTCAGTAATCTAGCCGCTGTCATCCCGCCCGCGCCAGTTGCGTCCACGCCTCCGCATTCTCATCCCACACCCGCCCGACTTCGCGAGGATCCATGCGTGCGAAAGTAGCGCCGCGCTTTGAATGGAGCAATACGATCCGCCGTGACCGGCAACGACCTCGATTGTAGCCCGCCCTGTCCGCATCCGTATCAAACAGTTGGAAACAAGCTCACTTGTCCGGTTCGGCAGCAAACCAAATCGCTATGGCGTACGCATGTAATAATTACAGGCTACGCTCGCGACCCAAAAAATAACGATGAACAACGGAATGAACCCGTACTTGATGAGCATAATATCGACGGTCGTTGGAGAAAGAGGACGATGGAGTACAATCAAGAGAACCCCAACCCAAAAAACCAACATGGTGAAACACCACCATAGAGAGAGAGATTCGGGGAAGGCATCCAACATCATTGCGCTGACGAGTCCCGTGACAGCCTGCTGCGCCGCTGTCGACGCGATAGCTGGCCAGTATTGCGGTGCGATTGCGAGCGAAAGTCTCATGACTGCTCCACTGACGGCGTTGATGTTTCGCTTTGGACTGGGCGCCGCAGTCGTAAACCAGGCCGCTGCCGGTGTCAAACGCCACGTCGTTTCTTCGCTCGAATCGCCTCCAATTGCTTCACTGTCTCGCGGTCACGCGGACGGTCCATGGCCCGCTTGGCTTGGATGAGGGTATCGAGGCCCAGTACGCGGCATTTGCCGAAATCCAGATTCATAACGACGCTCCTTTTTCTCATACCCGGGTGATCTACGCTGATGAAACAATTGAGGGCGCCGAGGTCGGTTTCCAACGTCAGAATCTCCAAACCTTTCCGCCGCTCTCGCGTGACTCGGAACGGCACACAAGTGTACCGGTCGACCGGATGCAGATCAGCTATTGCATCGTGCAGCCTTCGCAGATTCCGCAACGTGAATGGGCAACAAATTTCCACAGTTCGCACCACCAGCGTCACTCCGTGCATCATGGATGCAGAGGCGCCGACGACGACAAATTCCACGTCGTGCTTAACCAACCGCTGAAGCAACGCCTCAAGCTGTGACATGTCGCCGTGTGCGTGCCCGTTGCAACGCCTCAATTAAATCCACGGCGTTTTGATTCGCTCGAATCCGTTCCAACGGTGTCCGCCGCAGATTGATCTCCAGAAGGTTCATGTCGATACCGTAAGCCTCTGCCGCTGCCCAGGCATCCATCTTCGGCTTGGGCTTTGGAGTGCGGCGACTTGTCGCCGCTTTGCCGTTCCTCTCCCACTTTGGCTTGGCTCTCGGACGTCGTCTGGCGCGCGTCTTCTTCACAGCGTCGGCTTCTCGGTCTCCACGCTTTGCCGCTGCTCGAACAAATAGCGATTGAGCGCGTTCAAGTAGGCGAGGGCGCTGGCCTCAATAATATCCGTCGACGAACCTTTGCCCGTGACGACTTTCGCCGTATCCCCATTGAATTGGACGCGCACAGTGACTTCGCCAATCGCATCCTTGCCGTGGGTCACACTATTCACGCTGTAATCGGCGAGACGGCCTTTGAGCCCGGTGATGCGGTCAATCGTCTTGAGCATCGCATCAATCGGCCCGTCTCCCGTGCCCGCGTCCTGCACAGGTTCCTGCTTCTCCGCGCGAATCAACCGCACCGACGCGGTCGGGATTTCGCCCGTGGTCACGCTGAGATACCCCAATTTCCATACCTGCGGCACTTCGGTGAACTGGCCCTCGACAATCGCCATCACATCCTCGTCGTACACCTGCTTCTTCTTGTCGGCGAGCGCCTTGATCTGGTCGGTCACGCGGCGAATCTCGTCATCGCTGAGCTTGTAGCCCATCTCCTCGAGCTTCTTGCCTACCGCGTGATGCCCCATGTGCTTGCCCCAGGTGAGTTCGCTCGAACGTCCCACGTCCTCAGCGTGCATGATCTCATATGTGGAGCGATTGGCCATCATCCCGTGCTGATGAATCCCCGCCTCGTGCGCAAACGCGTTATCGCCGACAATCGCCTTGTTCCGTTGCACCACCATGCCCGTCATGTGCGACACGAGCCGGCTGCTCCGATATATCTGCGTGGTGTCGACGTTCGAGTAATACCCGCCAAACGCGTCCTTGCGCACCTTGAGCGCCATGACGATCTCTTCGAGCGACGCGTTCCCCGCGCGTTCGCCGATGCCGTTGATCGTGCATTCGATCTGCCGCGCGCCGTTCTGCACCGCCACCAACGAATTCGCCACCGCAAGCCCGAGATCGTTGTGGCAATGGACGCTGATCACCGCGTTCTTGATGTTGGGGACGTGATCGAAGAGATGTTTGATCAGCGCGCCGAATTGATGCGGCGCCGCGTAGCCAACCGTGTCGGGGATGTTCACCGTTGTCGCGCCCGCCTCGATCACCGCCTGCGTGACCTCGGCCAAAAACTCCGGCTCGGTCCGCGACGCGTCTTCGGGCGAGAACTCGACGTCCTTGCAGTACCCGAGCGCGCGTTTCACGCCTTCCACCGCCCGCTTGACGATCTCGTGCTGCGCCATCTTGAGCTTGAACTCGCGATGGATCGCGCTCGTGGCGAGAAACACGTGAATCCGTCCCCGGTCGCCCGCCGGTTTCACCGCTTCCGCCGCGCGGTCGATGTCCTTGTCGACGCATCTCGCCAACCCGGCAATCCGCGGTCCCTGGATCTCGCTGGCAATGGCTTTCACGGCCTCGAAATCGCCGTCGCTGGCGATCGGGAAGCCGGCCTCGATGATGTCCACGCGCAACCGCGCAAGCTGCCGCGCGACCTCGAGTTTCTCGCGGATGTGCATCGATGCGCCGGGGCATTGCTCGCCGTCGCGCAACGTCGTGTCGAATATCAATATTTGCTCACTCATGGCTCTTCCTTTCTAACGCAATCGCCAGGGCAGGAAAATAAAAAACCCACCCCGACAATTCGCGTCGGGGTGGGTTTCGGTTTCGATGTAAATGCCTCAACCCGCCGTCTCCGACGCGAGTCGGAGCAGGGCCAGCAACGCCAGCAACAGGTTGAGATTTCGTTTCATTTCTCCAACATACCTAGCAGGTCACAGGCCAGGTGTCAAGCCGGGCCTGATGCCGGCACTGGTACGTTTTGAACGGGTCGCCGGGTTCGGCTAACTGAGAAAGATACCCACAAGCAAGAGTAGCAGCAACGCATTGACCACCAAGAATAGACTCGCCACGACTTGGATGAGTGTGCTCTTAGTCCTGCGGTACATTTTCCAACTTGCGACGACAGCTATGAGAGGCAAGATGGCGCACGCGCCAGCGAAATGACTTCTTTCAGACTCCTTGCCGCCCATTCCCGAAAGAAGTATCGCAGGCACCATTAGAGCGTCATACAAAGCCATGAACGGATAAAAGAAGAACAAGGTGAGGCAACGCCATAGATTGTCCCATTCACACCTCGATGAGCCGGCGCTCATACTGTTCAATGTGCCACAACCGACCCGACTTGGGAAGCGGGTTTCCTTCAAGGAGATTTCAAGACGTACCAGTACCCTGATGCCGTGATCCGACAGGGCTTCCGTTGCTTGTAGAGTTCCAGCCGCTGACCGACACCCCCGACAGCGTCCGTCGGGGGACGGACGTTCCATTCTAGGCACTTCTCTTCCCACCGAATCGCCTTGGTCAGGTTGCTGATCGCCGCGTTATGATCCTCTCCATCAAGAGCCCGCACTCCCTCCATGAATACCTCGTGCGCTTCCGTGTTCGTTTGGTCGCCGCGACCTTGGGATGCAAATGCGAGTGCGAGAAACAAGCCGGTGAGCCACGGAAGGAATCTCGGCGTGCCGATTCTCATGACCGGAGTGGAAACCGCGACCGCATGAACCCAATGTAGTTGTCCTCAGACATCTCACGGCGGGCCTTGATGAATCCCCGCGTGTCGTTTCCAACCAGATAACGCAGACGGTCCGTCCCGTCGGTTGCCGCGCCGTAAATAACCTGGGCGACTTCGTCCGCCGTCGTCGTGCGCGCCGCGGTCATCTTGGCGAAGGCGGCGCTCGTGTCGGCGACAAACTCGTCGTAATCGGTGAGCGATGAGTCCGCAGCATTGTCGCGCGCCGTCCGCTCGGAGAACTGCGTATTCGTCACGCCACCATGCGGCTCGACGATCTTCACCACGATATTCTGCGACGCCAACTCGTAGGAGAGCGCCTCGGAAAAACCTTCCAGCGCGAATTTGCTGGCGCAATACAGCGAGATCATCGGCAAGGTGAAAATGCCCGCGCCCGAGCTGATGTTGATGATCGTGCCGCCTTGGTTCTTCCGAAGATGCGGCAACATCGCCCGCGTGACGTCCATCACGCCGAAAACATTGACGTCAAACTGCTCTTGAATCTTCTCCCGCGAAATCGCTTCGAATAACCCGTACTGACCATATCCCGCGTTGTTGATCAGCACGTCAATCTTCCCAAACCGCGCAATGCCCGCTTCGATTGACTCTTGGATGCTCCGCCGATCCGTCACATCCATCTTCGTCACCAACACATTACCGGCACCGCCAAACCCATCTCCCGCCGGCTCGCGCATCGTCGCAATGACCTTCCATCCACTCTTGGCAAACAAGAGCGCTGTCGCCTTCCCGATGCCCGATGAAGCTCCTGTGATGAAGACAGTCTTATTCATGATTGTCCATTGCGTTCCGGCTTGAAGGTTTCTCCTTGGAAGAGTTACCGTGTTTCTGACCCCGTTTGAAAGGAGAAACACATGCGCAATGCAGTGTTCAGCTTCGCGATTTTCGTGGTGGCCACCGCAGTCTATGCGGAATCCAACCAAGTTTCCTACCACGGCGCCGCATTCGTACTGAAGACTGTCTCAGAACAGACGCAAACACCAACCCCTTCAAGCACCAAAGAGCCAGGCACGCTCGGCCGGTTCCACAAGGAGCTGGCTGCATTTTCGCAGGCTTCCGCTCAACTGCCGCCCAAGGCCGCCGTCGCTCAATGGCTTGCGCTGGCTGACAAGTATTTCGCTATCGCCGAGGAAGCAGCGCTTCATCCTTCGGATGAACAGATGTTCGCGGAATACGGAACTCTGACAGGGGCACGATGTTTGATCGCTGCTGTCCCTCCACCGGTCGCTTGGGAGAATCTCAAAGAACAGGTGGAAGCGCTTCGCATTGGTGAGGGGCCAAGGGGAATGCGTACCGTGGGGTTGCGGCTTCTGGTGCACTCGCTCACGAAAGATTCTGCCGCCCAGCAAGACGACATCGTTCGTTTGGATAATCTCGCGACGAAAGGTAATCATCGTAACGTTTGGAACTCAGCCTACGCCTTCGAAGGGCTCGCGCGCGCCATGACAGAAGTGTACCCGGACCCGCAGGAAAGCGTGCTTCAATTCGAGCACAAGGTTCATTGGATAGAGCAACTCGCCGCGCAAAATCCTGCTTCGGCAGGAATGCAGGGCAATTATCACTCGTTGTTGAATCTCAACGGTGGAGAGTTGGAGGTGCCGGACCTCGTTACGCTTGCTGGGCCGCAACAAGCAGAGGCACTCCTGCGTCGCGCATTGGTGTTGCCGGTCACGTTGAGAATCCCAGTTGGAGATGATACGATTGCTCTGGCCCGCAAGCTCTCCGTGGACCTGGTCGACAAGCTGCACGCGCCGCAGTGGTCGTTATGCCTGGGCCTCGACGCACTCCCGCTGTACGAAGCCATGGACAAACGCTTCGCCGCCCACTCCGACGAGGCATCCGATTCCGGGAAGACTGCGTCCAACGACAACGCCAGCGCTGTCGCGATGTTGGAAACCCGGGCCGCGCGCCTCCAAATGGGCATGCGCGATGACTTCGGCCAACAGGCGGCGCGTTCGTATTATTTCCTTGCGCTGATTGCCGCGGGCCGGACGAAGGACGCCATCGCCATGGTCAACGAGTTGCGACCCCCGGGCCGTACGGGCGAAATGAGTTTCCCTGAGGAAGCGATTGCCGCCCTCGATCGTGCCGGTTATAACGCCCCCGTCTACGAATTCCTTCACGACGCGCTGATGGCGGATCCCAACCTGCCGTTTTGGGATCAGTTCATCATTCTCGCGGCGCGGGTCGGCAAGCCGGACGAGGCCCTGGCTCTTGTGCAACAGATGGCACATCGCAAGGATATCGATTCGAGTCGGCAATTCGACATCCGCCGCCATCTCGTACTCGCCTTGCTGGCCGCCGACCGCGTCGATGAAGGCGTCGCCGAATTGCGCGAAATACTAAGATCTGTTCGCGTTGATATCACCAACACCCCGTCTTCGCTCGAAACGGGACCCGTGCCGTCGGGCACTCGTGACTACGACGGGCAGGGGGAGATTATGCCCCAGCCAGACTCAGAGGATCGGGCGGAGGGAATGGCCGAGAGGCTTGTGGTTCTTGGTCAGTTACTGAAGCGGGATGATTGGATTCAGGACGGTCTGCTGGCGATGAAAAGGGCTGCGTCAAATGAAGAGGCAAACGCAACCCTTACCTTTGTGCCCTTCAGAACCACCATCCGGTTCGCGAAACTGCTTGAGGAATCCGGACGTGGCCCGGAGGCCGAAGCCGAGCTCAGCAGCGCCCTGTCACGGGCCGTCGCATTGGATCAGCAGCGATTGTCGAAGCCCGGCATGTACGAGTATGGCAACAACGCCGCATGCCAAGTGCTTGTTGAACTCGTCGGTCTCTACCATCGTGCGGGACGCCATACTGACGTGCTGGTCCTTGCGGACACCGCGCCCTGGTGGGGAGCGACTGACATGCGTCAAATCATGCTGGAATCCGATACGGACGGAACCCCTGTTTCCATGAGTGTGGCAGATGCGCTTGCCGATGCTGGCCGAAAGGGTGAAGCGCGACAGGTGATCAACGCGTTGCTGGAATGCAAGGGCGGTTACGATCCCGCTTACAAACTTCTCCTCCAGCTCGGCGGCGATGACGTATCAGCCACCCTCGATGGTCTGTTCCACCGCGACCAATTTGAAGAGCGGCCGCTGATTTGGAAAGCGAACCTGCTGTTAAAGGAAGGCAGGTTGGACGAAGCCGAGAAGGTCGTGCGCCAGGCCATCCGCATTGACCCCACGGATGGGGAAGAGGGGCCGGGAGATCGACTGCGCGCCTACGCCCAACTGGCCGACATCCTCGTGGCACGTGGACGAACGAACGACGCCGCTGTTTACAGCGAGGCGGTCAAGACAGTCCGAATGTCTGAGGAAGCGGATCGTTATCAAAAGGCAGGGCTGCTCAAACGTGCCGTTGCCATGTATGAGGAATCGCTGACGCATTTTGCTGACGCATATTGCGTGGAAGCGCGAATCGGCTTGCGCCTGATGGAACTGGGCCGGCATCAGGAGGCTGAAGAGCATTACCGTCGCGCCTACGAATTGATGCCCGACAGTTTTGGTCGTATGGAGACCCACTGCTTTGGCTGTGAACGCGTGTTCGGTGGACAGGAGGTCCAGTCTGTGGCTGAGAAGGTCTTCACCCAGTTGGTTGCCAAGACGCCGGACAAGCCCCAGGTTCACTATCTCTTGGGATACCTGCGGGAAGAGGAAGGACAGTACCGGGAGGCTTTGGAGGCGTTTCGCACGGCAGTTAAGCTCGATCATGATTATATCAATGCCTGGTCGCACATCCAGGAGTTGCGCAGTCATCTTCAGCTGACCACCGAGGACCGGGATGCCGCTGCCTTCAATCTGTTGCGACTTGACCCACAACGTCGCCACACTTCGCCTGCATTAACCGAAGTGAGCGACTTGCGCGCGCTTTGGACCGCCGTGGAGGAGGCCGATAAGTTGCAGACCCCGCAATCTCAAACCGTATATATCCTCTCGGCGAGCAAGACCGAATCCGAGAGGATCGAGAGCAAACTCCCTCAGGATGAGCTGCGAAACCTGCGCTTGTCGCGGCAAATGCAGGAGGAAGGTGGAATGTGGGGAACCCAGCGTCTTCCCGCGCCCGGCGTTGTCTTGGCGCAGCACAGAATTCTGGAGGCAATCAACTCGATCTTGGACGCTTCGGTCTCGCAAGTTGCAATGGAGAGTACCTCGACGTATTAGGGCATCCAGGAAAAACTGACTCGAGCGCGCGCCTATTCCTCGCCGTCGAGATAATCCAGCGCTTCGGATCGGATGTAGCGAATTTCCGGCGATAGCACGACCCATTTCTTGCTGTCGGGATAATAACAGGATTCCCCAATCGGATTGTCCGCGACAACGTACAGCACCAGATCTTCCGACTTGTCGCTGGTAATCTGGTGCGGCTCGCCCGGCCCAAAAACAAACGCGTCACCCGCCTCGATGGGCGTCGTTCCGTCCTTGTGACGCACAACGCCCGTGCCCGAAATCACATGATAAAACTCCCACTGCGCACTGTGCGAATGATACGGAAAGTTGCTTCGACCCCGCGGCACGCGGCAAATCTCAACATCGAACGGATGTCGCTCCTTGATGTCCGTCGATTGCTCCTTTCGGCCCAGGGCCAGCGAGACACCCTTGTACGCGCCTCCGTACTTTCCCTTGGGCGACGACCACGGCTCCTCGACAATGTCCTTTGTGTTGATCTTGCGCACGACGCCGTCTCCCGCTACTTCCGAATCGCCAGCACGACTCCGCCAGCCATAAATGCCACCGGCAGCGCAATCGCAAACAGTATCTCGTGCTTCATCCAGTCGCCAAACAGGTCCTTGTCCATGAACGGATTGGTGACCGTGGTGCTCTCGTGTTTGCCGAAGGGATTCGTCAGCGTCGCACTGTTCTTGTTGGAATAATCATAACGTGCATAGGCGAAACTAAGAATCGCCAGCACAATACCGACCACCAGAAAGTTGATCCGCTTTCGCATGAGGGCCTCCTAGTATGCGGCCTGCGCGCCGCCGGTTTTTCGTTTCTGCATCCACGGGAAATTCGCCCGAATCTGCTCGCCAACCTTCTCGATTGGGTGCTCCGCGCCACGCTTCAACAGCGCTGTGTACACCGGCCGCCCCGCCTGGTTCTCCGTAATCCATTCCTTCGCAAAGTTACCGCTCTGGATTTCCTCCAGAATCTTCTTCATCTCGGCGCGCGTTTGCTCCGTGATGATGCGCTTCCCGCGCGTGATGTCGCCGTACTTCGCCGTGTCGCTGATCGAGAACCGCATCCCGCTGATGCCCGCCTCGTGAATCAAATCCACAATCAGCTTCAGTTCGTGCAGGCATTCAAAGTACGCCATCTCGGGCGCGTATCCCGCCTCGACCAGCGTCTCGTATCCTGCGAGAATCAGCTCCGAGCAGCCGCCGCACAGCACCGCCTGTTCGCCAAACAAATCCGTCTCGGTCTCTTCCCGAATCGTCGTCTCAAACACCGCCGCCCGCGTCGCGCCAATCCCTTTCGCCCACGCCAGCGCAATCTGCCTGGCTTTGCCCGTCGCGTCCTGATGCACCGCGATCAACGCCGGCACGCCTTTCCCCTCAATGTACATCCGCCGCACCAGATGCCCCGGCCCTTTCGGCGCAACCAGAATCACATCGACGTCCCCCGGCGGAACAATCTGCCCGAAATGCAGTGAAAATCCGTGCGCCACAACAATCGCTTTCCCCTTCTTCAAATGCGGCGCGATCTCGCGACGATACGTCTCGGCGTGTCGCGTGTCCGGGATCGTCAGCATAATGACGTCCGCCGCCCTGGCCGCCTCCGCCACGCTGAGCACCTCCACACCCTGTTCCTTCGCCACCGCGCCCGACTTGCTGCCTTCGTACAGCCCAACCACGACCTTGACGCCGCTGTCCTTCAGATTCAACGCATGGGCGTGACCCTGCGAGCCGTAACCAATGACGGCACACGTCTTGCCCTTCAGGTATTTCAGGTCTGCGTCCTTGTCGCGATAGATTTTAGCCGGCATAGTGGTAGTCTTTCCGCGCATCCCCTTTTCTCTGCTTCCCGATGTAATTCAGTGCGTCGCGTCGCTTCAAGCGAGGACGGCCCCCGAACTCGCGTTCGTGACCATTCGCTGATAGCGCGCCAGCCAGCCGGTCAACTCACGCTTGACGGGCTGGAACGTTTTTCGTCGCTCCGCCAGTTCCGATTCCGACACGAGAATGTCGATCTTGCGGTTCGGAAAATCGATCCGCACGCGATCGCCCCCGCGCAACAGTCCAATCGGTCCGCCTTCCGCCGCTTCGGGGCTCACATGCCCGATGCAGGCGCCGGCCGTGCCGCCGCTGAACCGGCCATCCGTGATCAACGCGACTTTGTCGCCGAGCCCCATGCCAGCGATGTAGCTCGTCGGACTGAGCATCTCCTGCATGCCCGGCCCGCCCCTCGGGCCTTCATTGCGAATGATGACCACGTCGCCAGCCTTCACCTTGCCGCCAAGGATGCCGGCACACGCGTCGTCCTGGCTTTCGAAAATGACGCACGGGCCTTCAAACACGAACTTCTCACCGCAGTACTTCTTGAAGTCCTCGCTGATGCCGGCCGTCTTGACCACACTGCCCTGCGGCGCGAGTTGGCCGTAGAGGATCGACAGCCCGCCGTCTTTCGAATACGCCGTATCCTTGGCGCGAATGCAGTCAGTCGCGCTGAACAGGAACGCGGGGTCGAATGGCATCAGACCAGCCGACACAGCCCTGGCCAGCTTCGCCGGGTTCGTGATGATGGCGGCACGCTGAATCTCCCAATTCTTCATTCGTTTGATCAGACAAACGGCAACGGGTTGCCGTCCGCCAGACTTCTCGTATCGCCACGTGATCAGGACCGGATCCTGGCGCAATTGACCGAGCTCCTGTCGCAGGAGGCCTTTGCTCTCCTGCAGGGTTTTCTCGAAGAAAGCCGTAATCGCTTCCCGGCCGACGATCGGTTCCTGACCTTCGATATCGAGCCGGGCTTTTGCGGCAAATACGGCAACCTGCTCCGGCACCAGTGCCGAATTGAACGCGGCCGCCGCGCGCCACAGCGTGATCGCGCGTTCGTCGCCCGGGAAAAACAACATCGGCTTGGGAATCAAATTCCCGCTGGCCGTGCGGGCCGCCGGACCCAGTTTGTCATTGGGGTCGAGCACGAGTGCCGATGCGCCGGAAACACGAACCGCCTTCGCCCACGCCGTGGCCGTTTCGGAGCGCACATCCCATTCATCGATATTCTCCCCAATCGTCTTGCCCGTAACCGTCTTGCAGGAGTTCGTGAGCGCGCCCATGCGTTTGAGTTCGCCAAGAATCGTGTGAATGCCACCCGCCCGATGAACGTCCTGAACGTGATAGTTCGACGACGGGGACACTTTGCACAGGCACGGCGCCCGGCGCGAAATCGCGTCGATCCTCGAGATTTCGTACGTCAGGCCGGCCTCCCGCGCGATGGCGAGAGTGTGCAGCACGGTATTCGTCGATCCGCCCATCGCGACATCGAGCGCCAGGGCGTTGTCGAACGCTTCCAGCGTGGCGATGTCGCGCGGCTTCAGATCGTGCTCGACCAGCTTCATGATGGCGCGCGCGGCTCGCAGATACAGCGCCTCGCGTTCCTTCGAGACCGCCAGCACCGTGCCGTTGCCGGGCAACGCCATGCCCAGCGCCTCGCACAGGCAGTTCATCGAGTTCGCCGTGAACATGCCCGAACACGAACCGCACGTGGGACACGCGCTTTGCTCCAGCTTCTTCAACTCCGCTTCAGTGATCTTGCCCGTCTGAAGTTCGCCCACGCCCTTGAACACCGTAATCAGGTCGGACTTTTTCGTGGCCGCGCCGAGATGAGCGGGCAACTCGCCGCTCTGCTGTTCCACGATGCCCGCCGCCATCGGACCGCCACTGACGAAAATCGTGGGAATGTTCACGCGCATCGCTCCCATCAGCATCCCGGGGACAATCTTGTCGCAGTTCGGAATGCAGACCATGCCGTCGAAACAGTGCGCCTTGAGCATCGTCTCCACGGAATCCGCAATGAGTTCCCGCGACGGCAGCGAATACTTCATGCCGCTGTGGCCCATCGCGATGCCGTCATCCACGCCGATGGTGTTGAACAGGAAGGGCACGCCGCCGGCCTCGCGCACGAACCGCTTGACCAGCGCGCCAATTTCGTTGAGATGGGCGTGACCGGGAATGCAATCGGTGTAGCTGTTGGCGATGGCGATGAATGGCTTGTCAAAATCCTCCTCGGACTCGATCGAGCCGGTTGCCCGCAACAAGCTGCGATGGGGCGCTCGTTCGGCGCCGCGTTTAATCATGTCAGAGCGCATGGTGATAATTCCTTTCGCGATTGACCCGACCGGCAGTATACCCCCAACCGTTCCCGTCGACAACAGCCGGTTTCAGCTCCAAAAACGAACGAGCCAGCGGACAAGCCCACCCCGTCCGCTGGCTCGCGATAACGAACCCGGTTCAGATCATCAGCCGGCTCGGCCGACGAGGCCCTTGGTCCCGCGGGAAATGGCTTTTGCCTGTTCCGTCGGCCGCAACGACCGCGCCGCCGCGCCCGCTCGCCACATCTCGGAGTTGCGCATCGTGGCCAGCTCCGCGGCGATCCGCTTCGGATAACTCTTCGCGCCGCATACTTTGATCACGCGCTCGGCTTCCGCGCCGGACGACACGCGACGATAGAGCTGCCTGAAGACCGGCAGGACCGCCTTCTTGAATTTCGGTTTCCAATCCAGCGCGCCCCGCTGGGCTGTGGCCGAGCAATTCGAATACATCCAGTCCATGCCTTTTTCATCCACGAGCCGAATGAGGCTCTGCGTGAGTTCCTCGACCGTTTCGTTGAACGCTTCGCTCGGCGTATGACCGTGCGCGCGCAGCGTGTCGTACTGCGCTTCCATGATCGCTGCGAGGCAGCCCATCAGCACGCCGCGCTCACCGGTCAAATCGCTATTGGTCTCGTGCGGGAACGTGGTCTCAAACAGGTAGCCCGACCCGATGGCAATGCCGACGGCCAGACAACGATCCTTCGCCCGGCCCGTGGCATCTTGATGAACGGCGAAGCTCGAATTGATGCCGGCGCCCGATAGGAAATTGCGACGCACGTTCAAGCCCGACCCCTTCGGCGCGACCATGATCACGTCGACATTCTTGGGGGGGACCACGCCGCTCTTCTTGCGATAGGTGATCGAGAAACCGTGGGAAAAGTACAACGCATCTCCCGGCTTGAGCAGTTTCTTGATCATCGGCCAGACGGCGCGTTGGGCCGCATCGGACACGAGCATCTGAATGATTGTGCCCTTCTTGACCGCGATCTCGATGTCGAACAGATTCTTGCCCGGCACCCAACCGTCGGCGACAGCCCGGTCCCAGTCGCGCTTGAATTCGGGGGCCTGACCGATGATCACGTTGAACCCGTTGTCCTTCATGTTCAACGCCTGGGCCGGGCCTTGCACGCCGTAGCCGATGACCGCGATGACTTCGTTTTTCAGAACGCTGCGAGCTTTGGCCAGCGTGAATTCCTTGCGGGTGATGACGCGTTCCTTGACGCCGCCAAAATCAATGATTGCCATGATGTCTGTTCTCCATTGCTGACTGTTGGTTGCTGAAAGTATTCGCCCGTCCCGCGGGTTCGCGCGCGGATGCCGCGCTACTTCCGGGGCATCGCCACTTTGCCGGTGCGCGTGATATCGCGCACGCCGAACGGTTCCATCAAATCCAGAAAGGCCCCGATCTTCGATTCATCCCCCGTGATCTCGATCGTCAACGCCTTGTGCGCCACGTCCACGATCTTGGCCCGGAAAATATCGCAAATCTGCATCAATTCCGCGCGCGTCTTGTTGTCCGCACCCACCTTGATCAAGACCAGCTCGCGGTCGACGTACTCACCCTCCTGGAAATCCTGCACCTTGATGACATCCACCAGCTTGTTGAGTTGCTTGGTGACCTGTTCAAGGACGGTATCGTCGCCTTTCACCACGATCGTCATGCGGGACTGGGTCGGGTCCTGCGTCGGGGCGACGTTGAGTGAGTCGATGTTGAACCCGCGACCGCTAAACAGCCCCGAAATCCGGGTCAACACACCAAACTTATTCTCGACCAAAACTGACAGGGTATGCCTCATATGAGCGTTTCGCTTATACGGCAATCCCCGCCGCCAAGCAACCCCCATTTCTGGCGCTCGTCGCCAGATGGCTCACGGTGTGCTCTGTCAGGTCCCAGTCGTGATTTCGCAAGTTGCGCGCGGAAAAGCCGCCGAACGCCACGAAGGTCAACCCCCTTTTGGCCGTACCTCGCGAAGCAGCGATGGAACGGCTTCATGAATGAGATAGCAGTTTCAGTTTCGAGACTCCCGGACCTGCCACGGCTGCGTCTCCCCGTTTTGGGCGGCCACTGGCGGCCGATTCTCTGCTGCGCCCTCGGCGGCCTGACCATGCTGCTAGCCGTGACCACGCGACGCGATGCCGACCGGCTTCCCGTCCGGACCTTGATCCCCGCCGCCATCGTCCACGTCGCAGTTCCCGCGAGCCACCCGCAATCTTCCGCGGCTGCGATGGCCCGCGATGCCGCAGCTCGCAGCGCCGTTCTTCGGACGGCGGCGGGCGCCAGACAGGTCCGGAACCGGTTCGAGTCGGAATCTTCCAGCGACGACCAAAAGCAGGTCCCTGTCGTTTACAATCCGTCTTCGCGAGCTTTTTCCGGGCCGATGTGGAAGTTCCTGCTGCAGGAGCCCGTGCGGCCCGACATCGATCTTACTCACAACCAAACCTATTACGGAGTCAAAGTGACGTTGCCGCTCGGCGGCTGAGCGCCCTGAAATCATTGCTTGTGAAAGCGGCTGGCCGCACCTACCATGTGCCATGCCTTTCAAGCAACTGGGACTTTCAGATGAAGTGGTGCGCGGCGTGCAGGCGGCGGGATACGTCGAGCCGACACCGATCCAACTGCGCGCCATACCGCTGGTTCTTTCCGGCAAGGATTGCATCGGCTCGGCGCAAACCGGCACCGGCAAGACCGCCGCGTTTGCGCTGCCGATTCTGACAATGCTCAAGACGCATGGCAAATGCCGTTGCCTTGTGCTCGGACCAACCCGCGAACTCGCCGCTCAGGTCGAAACGGCCTTCCGTGACTACGGACGATTCACGAATTTGAAGACGTCCGTCGTGTTTGGCGGCGTCGGCTACGGCGAGCAAAAGCAGCAGCTCCAGCGCGGCGTCGACATTGTGGTCGCCACACCGGGACGACTCCTCGATTTGATGGGGCAGGGGATTGTGAAATTGCAGGACGTAAGCCTTCTGGTGCTCGACGAGGTGGACCGCATGCTGGACATGGGATTTCTGCCCGATGTGCGCCGCATCGTCGAACGCTGCCCGAAACAGCGGCAGACGCTCCTGTTCTCCGCGACGATCCCGCCCGAGATCGAACGCCTCGCCGCCTGGGTCCTGCGTCAACCCGAGAAGATCGAGATTGGCATCAGCCGATCTCCCGCCTCGACGGTCACACACGCCTGTTATCCCGTGGCCACCAGCCAGAAGTTTCAGTTGCTGGCGGCGCTGCTCCAGCGGACGAATTTCGACAGCGTCCTCATTTTTTCACGGACCAAACACGGGGCCGACAAGATCGCCCGCCGGTTGAAGATCGAGAATCATTCCGTCGCCGCGCTGCACTCGAATCGCACCCAACGGGAGCGGGTCGAGGCCCTCGAAGGATTCAAGTCAGGCAAGTACGAGGTCATGGTCGCGACCGACATCGCCGCGCGCGGGCTGGACGTTGAGGACATCAGCCATGTGATCAACTATGACGTGCCCCAGCATCCCGAGGATTACGTGCACCGCATCGGCCGCACGGGGCGCGCGCAAAAAGTGGGCGACGCGTTTACGCTCGTCACCATTGAGGAGCTCGAATATCTGCGCGCCATCGAACGGTTCATCGGTCAGAAGATTCCGCAGCTCAAGCTCGAGAATTTCAATTACGTATTGACCCCGCTGTTTGAAGAGAAACAAATCTCCGGAGACCGCCGCAGCGTCCGCGCCGTCCGCACCATGAAAGGTTATTCCTTCAGCCCGAGCCGAAGACGCCGGTGACGATCGCGGTTGTTGGAGCGTACACGATGTTGAAGTGGTGGAGGACACCTATTGTCGGGTTTGAAGCTGCTGGAGTGCGTTCCGCGCCACCTCGTCATTCGGATTGATTCGTAGCGCCTCTTCGTACTCGGCAATCGCTTCACGTACCCTGCCGAGTCGGACGTTGACGGCTCCCAGGCTGTCGTGCGCCACGTCCAGATCAGGATTAATCTGCAGCGCCCGTTCCCACTGACGCATCGCCTCCGATACTTCGCCCGTTTGCAGCAATGCGACCCCCAGATTGCAATGGGCTTCGACGTCCTCGGGGTGGATCTTCAATGCCTGTTTGTATTCGGCAATCGCCTCCGGAAGTTTGCCAACTCGGATCAGGGCGTTCGCCAGGCTCTTATGCGCGTCCAGGTAGCCTGGATTCAGTCGCAACGCGCTCTGGTAATGCGGAATGGCCTCGGTAGCTTTGCCCGCGTGAAGCAGCGCGTCGCCCTGTCCGGTGTGGGCCTCCGCGTAATATGGAAGGCTTGCCAACAGGTTGAACGCCACGGAGAAAACCAGCAGCAGCCCCCAACCACACCGCGTCGCACGTTGCCAGATTGGCCGAGCAGCCATCGCGCGATCGAGTCCGAGGATGCCGACAACCGCCAACAACATGAGCGCCGGTAGGAACTCAACTTCATAGCGGGACATCGAACAAAGGTAGGGCATCAGAGGCAGGGTGCACATCACGAAGAGGAGGGCCGGGGCCGTCAAAAACCAGCGCAACGCCGAGGCCGATTGTTCAGGCCGATTCCGCCACGCCAGCGGGACGGCCAGCGACAGCCATACGAGTGGCACGTTGGTGAGTACACCGAACGCCCTCCCCACTTGCGCGTAGCCGGCTGGCAATGGGGGGGCGCCGTAGCCGAGCACGAACGGAGGCAGAGCACTCCAGCGTGCCGGCTCCAGAAAGTAGATCCGGACATTAGTCCAAATGCAGCGTAGACTGAAGGATTGTTGTGTAACCTGGCGCTGCCCGGCCAACTGGTAATGCCATCCGAATTCAAATGGACTGCCGAAGCGGCACTCGTTATAGAGCATCAACCCCAGGCCGATGAGCGTTGCCGGGATGATCGCCGCAGTTAGGAGTTTCCAAAAGCGACGCCTCTCGGACCAGGCGGCGATCGCGGGTACCAGCAGAATCAATCCGCCGAAGAGCAGGTTTGGACGAGCCCCGACGGCCAGCCCGTATGCCACGCTCGCCGCCACCATCCACCATCCACTCCACTTGGGCATGTGTAGTGCGCACCAAATAGCCCCCAAGGCCATCATCATGTGCATGTATCCGCAACTAATGGGGACCTCGTAAACGTCGCATTGAGACAGCAGCACCGGAATACCCGAGGCCAGGCCCAGTGCAAACGCACAGGCCATCACAACCACGACGCTCACTTCCGAAAAATAGCGCCGCCAGAGTGCAAACAGTATTCCGACACTGGTCAGAAATCCCATGGCGCAAAAGATCACCACTGCATCTCGATGGAGAAGCCAGTGCCCGGTTAGCTTGACAAACGGCCAGAACAACATCAGGGCCGGCGTGATCCCAAAGTACATGTACAACCGGCCTTGATAGTAACTAAGGTCAAGGATTAGCGGCGAGGAAAGGTATTGGCTGTTAGCGGATAGATCGTACGGATCACTAAGGGTAGCGAGTGCCGGTGGCGCGTCTCGCTTCAAACTGAGTTGGCCGGCGCGGAAGCCCCGAACCAGCAGATTATAGTATGTATCCGCCGCATCCGGGCTCAGTAATTCGAGCGGGCCCGATTGCGCCATGTACGCATAAATTCCGACGGTCAGCGCGCATACCACGGCAAGCAGGATGTAGTTTTGTTTCATCGCTCCATACCGGTCGGTGGCGTGATCCGTTGTCGCAAGCGTATCATCTGCTGCACCCTGTATACACTTGTTGATCCAAATACGCACGCCTCGAGAACCAGGGAATCGATGGTTATCTCCTCCTGGAAACTGCTGGCTGACACCCCACTACCGGGATGAAATCCGTCGCCGTATTCTCGCGGCTTGCGTTGCGGGCCGGGGTTTGCCATGTTCGATTGCAAATCGCGCCATGAGTCTCCAGGCATATAGTCTCCTCGCATTCAGTTCGTTGTTTATCATCGTTGATCCGATCGCCGCGCTTCCGGCGTTCCTGGCGATGACGCCCAATGATTCACCGGTGAATCGGATCAAGATGGCCCGACTGGCTTGCTGTGTGGCGGGAGGAGTGTTGATTGTGTGCGCGGCGACGGGACAATGGATCTTCCGTCTGCTCGGCATCACGCTGCCGGCGTTTCAAATGGGCGGCAGCATCGTGTTGCTCCTGGTGGCTCTCGATATGTTGCGGGCGCGTCGCTCTGAAGTCCGCGAAACGAGTGAGGAAACCGCTGCGGGCACGGACAAGGACGACATCGCCATTACGCCATTGGCCGTGCCGATGCTGGCAGGCCCCGGCGCAATCACAACCGCCATTCTCATGCGCGGCCAGGCAGACGGATTGGCGCAGCACATGGCGCTGTATGGCTGCATCATCGGAGTTTGCGGAGTCAGCTACCTCATCCTGCGCGTATCGGCCAGGGGATTGCGATGGATCAGCCCGATCGCCATGAAAATCGCCACTCGCCTGATGGGCCTGCTGCTGGCCGCCGTGGCGATGCAATTCATGCTGAATGGCATAAAAGCCGCGCTGTTTACCAACCGGTAAGACGAGCACCAGCTACCACAATTCATTCGGGCCGACCGGCACTTTCACACCTGTATCGGCTTCAACGGCCATGCCCAACCGCTTCGGCTCGTATTGCGGGAGGAGCTGTTGGTTTTCATCCAGGAATTGGGCGCGCCAGACTCGATAAGCCGCAAGGATTTCATCAAATTCGACACGCCGGCTGAGGCGGACAACCCGCTTGTGGAATTCCTTCGTTGGACCGAACCGACGCGCGTATTGCAGCGCGACCTTGCGGAACATCCGGCATCCCTGCACTTCCCCAAAAACATCCACCATTAAATCAAGATGCCGTTTCATGACGGCGACGACTTCTTCGAACGCAGGTTCGGGCAGCAATTCGGCTCGCTCCAGGTAGTGTCCGACGTGGCGAAAAATCCACGGATTGTAAAACGCGCCGCGCCCGATGCTGATCGCGGCACAACCCGTTTGCTCGAACATCATCTTCGCCGCCTGCGGTGTCGTGATGTCGCCATTGCCGATGACCGGTACGCGTTTCACGGCTTCCACCACCGCGCGAATCCCGGGAAGATTTACCGACCCGCTGAATCCCTGTTGACGCGTCCGACCGTGTACAGCAATGGCGGCGACGCCGGCATCTTCAAGAGCGCGAGCAAGATCCGGCGCGGTCAGATTCTCGTCGTCCCAGCCCAGCCGCATCTTGGCGGTGACCGGGATTTTCACCGCGCCCGCCATCTTGCTCACCAGTTGCGCTGCTTTGCTGTGGTCGCCCATCAATTTGGAGCCCCCGCCGCTTTGGCAGATCTTGCGAACCGGACAGCCCATGTTGATATCGACCGAATCCACGCCTCGAGATTCCAGCAACACCGCGGCATCACGCATCTCTTCCGGCACCGTGCCATAGAGTTGGACGGCAAGCGGACGGTCCCCGTCGCGGGAGCGAATCAGTTCAAGCGCTTTGCGGTTCTTCTCCAACAGAGATCGGGCATTGACGAGATCTGTCGTGCACAATCCGACCCCACCGATTTCGCGAATAGTGAGACGAAAGGGGAGGTTGGTGTAACCGGCGAGCGGCGACAGAAACAGATTCGATTCCAGCACCAGTTGCCCGAGTGTGAACGACATGTCCCAATGCATAGGTGATTTTCCGTCGGTTTGCAATCCATGGGCGGTACATCAAAAAGAATTGTCGCTTTTTTGACCGGAATAGCACATAGTTCGCCCGTCAGATGACGAGGAGGCATGTATCGACCGAATGAGCGCCAGACCCGATGGCTCGTATCATGCCCTGCTTGAGATGGGGAATCGCAGTTTGTCTCGACATCAGGGAGAGGTCGCCGATCCATCATGCCCATAGAGGCCGTTACATCGTTCGTGACCTTTGGAAGCGAATTGTTGGCTAATCCGCGTCCGATCGGGTCGGCCGTGCCGAGTTCCCCGTTTCTGGGGCGGCGGATGGCGAGTTATGTTCCGCGCGCACCGCGCGGGTACGTGATCGAGTTGGGCGCCGGGACAGGCGCGATTACCGCGGCGCTCCTCAAACGCGGAATTCCGCCGTCGCGGATTGTTTCCGTCGAGCGCTCCGAGACAATGGTCCGGCTCCTCAAGCGACGTTTTCCCTCATTGCCGGTTGCGCACGGCGATGCCTGTGAGCTTCGCGCCCTCCTGCGAACCTTCCTTGCCAGCGACACCGTCGACGTCAGCCATGTTGTTTCCAGCCTGCCGTTGCGTTCGTTGCTGGAGAATGTTGTTGCCAGCATCGTCCGCGAAGTGCACGCGATTTTGCCGAAGGAAGGCAAGCTGGTGCAGTTCACCTATAATCTGAGCAAGACCCCCAATCCCTGCCTCTCCGGCTTCAAGCGGATTCGCACCGCTGTTGTTTGGGCGAATGTGCCGCCCGCCCGAGTCGATGTCTTCCAAAAGAACGGTGCGTCGGCCGACTAACGGCCAAATGGGCCGACCAGCTGTTCATCGCTGCGCTCCCGTCTTCGTTCCGCGCTGACGCTCGCAGTCATCCTGCCTCCAGGTCGTGCCGACAACCGGAAAACAGTGGCGGCACAAGCCGAATCACGGTAAAGATAAAGGTCGTAGATGTTCACGCAGGAGGCACTATGAATGAACAGGCGAAACTGGAACTCGGCGGCAAGCAATATGAACTGCCTGTAATCGTCGGCACCGAAGGCGAGCGGGGGATTGACATCTCGAAGCTTCGGGACCAGTCCGGGGCAATCACCCTCGACGACGGCTACTCCAATACCGGATCCTGCACCAGTGCCATTACGTTCATCGACGGCGAAAAAGGGATCCTGCGGTACCGCGGAATTCCGATCGAAGAGCTTGCCGAAAAATCCACGTTCATCGAGACCGCGTATTTGCTGATTTACGGCCATTTGCCGGCCAGTCACGAATTGCGACGGTTCTCGGAGTTGCTCACGCAAAACGAGATGTTGCACGAGGACATGAAGTTTCACTTCGAGGGCTTCCCGCCCAACGCGCATCCGATGGCGATCCTCTCATCGATGATCAATGCGGCGAGCTGCTTCCACCCGCGTCTGATGGAAGGGTATCGACCCGAACATTTTGACCGGCAATCAGCCCGGCTGATCTCGAAAGTGCGCACCATCGCCGCGTTCTCGCACCGGAAATCACGCGGTCTGCCGATCATTTATCCCAAGCCCGTCTACAAATACACGGCGAACTTCCTGCATATGTTGTTCTCCGAGCCGTATCAGGATTACGATTTAAAGCCCGAAGTGGTCCGCGCGCTGGATCTGATCTTTCTGCTTCACGCCGATCACGAACAGAATTGCTCCACCTCGACCGTTCGCATGATCGCCTCGAGCCGGGCCAATCTGTTTGCCTGCGCGGCCGGTGGGGTATGCGCGCTGTGGGGTCCCCTCCATGGCGGGGCGAACCAGGCCGTCATCGAAATGCTCGAGCAAATCCATCGGGAGGGTGACGACGGTTCGAAATTCATGGCCGCCGCCAAGGACAAGAAGAGCGGCAGGCGGCTCATGGGATTTGGCCATCGCGTCTATAAGAACTACGATCCGCGCGCGAAGATCATCAAGGAGCAGTGCGACAGGATTCTCCACGTGTTGCGTATCGATGATCCGTTACTGGCGATTGCCAAGAAGCTGGAAGAAGCCGCGCTGCACGACGAGTATTTTGTGGAACGCAAACTGTATCCGAACGTGGACTTCTATAGCGGCATCATCATGCGGGCCATCGGCATTCCCGTCGAGATGTTTACCGTGATCTTTGCCATTGGACGGATGCCGGGCTGGATTGCGAACTACAAGGAAATCATGGACCAGGCCAGCAGCCGCATCTATCGTCCGCGGCAGATCTACACCGGCCCGACCGAACAGCATTACATTCCCATCGACAAGCGGAACAAACCGGCCTAGTCGACCCGCAGAAGAGTCTGCAACTGGGACGACACGGCATCCATCGCGTACTGGATTTCGGGGCCTTGAACGCCTTCCGCCCCTTGTAGTGGCGTCGTGAACTCGACAATTCGGGCGCGGGTCCGTTTGTCCCGAGAGACATACTGCAGGTCCCGAATGACCTCATTGAACCGGGCATCGGCGTCGTATCTGGTCAGGTCGGTTTCGGTAACAATGTCCGACAGCCGGTTTCGCAATCGCAACTTGGCTTCGGGGGTGGCTGTTGGGTACTCGCGACGGATCTGAGCGGCGGTGAGGTTAAACTCCTCGTCCAGAAGATCGAGCTTAGCCACGTCCTTCTTCCATGCATCAATGTTGCGGACGCAACGGGCCGCGGCATCTCGATTGACGGACGATGGATTGACGATGGACCGCGAACACGAGCAGAGAAATAGTACGAGTCCACACACAATTGCCTGGTGAAACGAGCGAATCGGGATCATCGGTAGTCTTTCCAAAATCAATGCGGAACTGCATTTCAGCAATTCCTTTGCCACCTTTTTCCGCTGACTTCCGTGAGTGATTGGGCTATGTTGGATCCTGGCGATGACGTGGCGCAAACATTACAGGTTGCGGAAATGGGGCATCGGCCTCGGCGTGGTCTTCGTGCTTTTCAACATTCTCAGTTTTTTCATCCTTCCTGCGATCATCAAATCCCAGATGCTCAAGCGACTTCCTGCGTTGACGCATCGCCATGTCGCCGTGGGGGAAGTGAAGTTGAATCCTTACGCCCTGTCGTTCACCCTGCGCGGGTTTTCATTGACAGAAACCAATGGCGATGAGTTCGTGTCGTTGGATGAGTTGTACGTGAATTTCGAGTCGATCTCACTGTTCAAGCGCGGGTTCGTCTTTAGCGAGATCGATGTCAAGAAACCTTCTGCGAACATACTTCGGCTGGCCGACGGAACGTTCAACTTTTCGAATCTGCTCCCACCCACCAACCAGCCGCCGGCCGAAGCCAAACCAGCCATCGCTTCCTCGGGCAGGCAACAATTGCCGCTCGTGGTCATCAACAAGCTTCAGGTCGAGAACGGCCGGTTTTCCTTCACCGATCTGGATCGCAAAAAGCCGTTCCAACGGCAATTCGGACCGATCAACGTCACGCTGACCGACTTCACCACTCGCCCAAAGACCGGCAGCCCGTATTCGGTCGTCGTGAGCACGGACGACGGCGAGACGTTTGCCTGGTCGGGAGACATTTCGATTGCGCCATTGTATTCGGCCGGCAGCTTCAAGCTCACAGGTTTGCACGTGAACAAGTACGCCGCTTACGCGGAGGATGTCCTGCCGATTCAAGTCGTCGGAGGCCAGGTCGATGTGCAGACCGATTACCGTGTCGACGTAACCGGGGAGGAAGCGACTGCCTCCATTTCCAATCTGACTGTCGATCTGTCGGGAGTCGCCGTGTCGACGACGCAACCCAGACCCGCGCGGGCGACGCTCGACAAGCTGCACCTCTCCGTCAGCGGCGTCGCGCTGGATACCGCCGCCAAGCGGTTGAGTGTTGCGGACATTCGGTTGTCCGACCTGACAACGGGGGTAACGCTGTTGCCCGGCGCTCCCGCCACACAAACCGTCGTCCAGGCAATCTCCCCGCCCGCGACGGAAAAGAAGCCAACCGCGGAAGCGGGGACGAACAACGCATTCCAAGTGACGATTGGCGAGGTGGCGCTGGACAAGGCGTCGTTCCATTTCACCGATGAATCCGTCCAGCCGCATGTCGAATCGGCGGTGGAGGATTTCAACGGCAGCATCAAAGGCCTGACGTCCGACATGAATACAGTCGCCACCGTGGATTTTTCCGGAAAGGTGAACAAGTACGCGCCGTTCTCGATCAAGGGAAAGATCAACCCGCTGACGTCGGATCTGTTCATCGATCTCGCGATTTCGTTGCAGAACGACGCGCTCACGCCCGCTTCGCCCTATGCGGCGAAATACGTCGGCTTTCCCCTGGAGAGCGGGGCGCTGTCGCTGGATCTGCGCTACTACATTACGCAAAAGGAGCTGAAGGCCGAGAACCACCTGCGCGTGGATCAGTTGCGTCTGGGCGACGCGAGCAATAGCCCCGACGCGATCAAGCTCCCGGTCAAACTCGGCATCGCGCTCCTGCAGGACCGTCACGGCGTCATCGCCCTCAACGTGCCCGTCAACGGTCGTATCGATGACCCGAAATTCAGGCTCGGGCCGGTCATCATGCAGGTGTTCATGAACATCATCACCAAGGCGATCACCAAACCGTTTGCGATGCTCGGATCGATGTTCGGCGGAGGCGAGGACTTGGACCACATCAACTTTGAGCCGGGCAAAGCGGATTTCGCCGAGGGCGAGCTGGCCAAGCTTGACAGCCTGACGACGGCATTGTACGAGCGACCACAGTTGAAGCTCGTGATCGCCGGCTCCGTCGATCCCGTGAAGGATCGCGAGGCGTTGGCGAAGCTGAAGCTGGAGCATCACCTCAGCGAAATGCGGATGAAGGAATTGCAGGCGACCAGCCAGAAGGTGACATCCGTGGATGCCGTGCGCATGGAGCCCGCCGACCGGGACCGTCTGATCAAGCTCGCCTACGCCGAGGCCATGGGACTGGTCTCGATCCGCGCGTCCGCGTCGCGAGAGGACACGGTGTTGGCGCATCTGCAAACGAAGACGAATTTTGAGCCGTTGCATCCGGCGAAGAGCGCCGAGCGGGCGGGGGGCGGTGCGACGGGCAGGGTCGTGAGCCTCAAGGACATGGAGGCGAAGTTGATCGAGGTCACCGAGGTCACGCCGGCCGACTTCAAGAAGCTCATGGATGATCGCGCCGCGGCGGTGCAGAGCTACCTGTTGCAGAGCGGAAAGGTTGAACCCGCGCGCCTGACCATCGCTGCCTCCAAAACCGTGGATGCATCTTTCCAGGGCTCGAATCGGGTGAATCTAACGCTGCAGTGACCGCTTACATCACCGCTCGCGATTTCGTCGTGACCGCCATCGTGTAATCCCGGGCCGTGCAGCGCAATTCCACGATTGCGTTGAACGCCTGCCCGAGCAATTCGGAAGTCGACACGGTGTCCTTTGTGCCCTGGGCCAGTACGCGGCCGGCTTTGAGAAGCAGCACATGGGAGAATACGGGCGCGATTTCTTCGACGTGATGCGTGACGAGGAGCATCGTTGGAGCGTCTTTGCGTCGCCCGAGTTTCTCCAGGAATTGCAGAAAATGCACGCGCGCGACCGGGTCGAGCCCCGCGCACGGCTCGTCGAGAATCAGCAGGGGCGGATCGGCCATCAGCGCGCGGCCGATCAGCACGCGCTGACGCTCGCCCTGCGAAAGAACCCGCCAGGATCGCGCGGCGAGATACGAGCACTCGATCCGTTTCAGAATTCGGGCGGCCTGTTGACGGTCGGCCGGCGTGGGTTCTCCCCGGTAATCAATCATGGCGTACTTGCCGCTCACGACGGTTTCCAGCGCCAACTCGTCTTCGTGCATCATCTGGCGGATGGACGAACTGACCAGCCCCACGCGTTTGCGCAGTTCGCGCCAATCGGTCTCCCCATAACGTTCGCCCAGCACGTCGATCGTGCCGGCGCTGGGCGTGAGATACGCTGTCAGCGCGCTCAACAGGGACGTCTTTCCCGAACCGTTCGCCCCGAGGATGACCCAGTGCTGGCCGCGTTCCACGCGCCACGATATATCGTGGAGAATGACCGTCTTCCCGCGTTCCACGCGCAACTCACGGACGTTCAGCACCATGGAGGATTCCCGTTTCGACATGACACGAAATGGTAACACAATCGACGCCAGATCGCGTGCCGGTAACCGCGCTTGTTTCTTGCCAGCGGGGTGGGGGTTGGCTATGGTGAATTGGTTATGGCAACGACGGTTTTGGTTGGCGCCCAGTGGGGCGATGAGGGCAAGGGCAAGGTCATCGACGTGCTCACCGAGCAGGCCGACGTGGTCGTCCGCTATCAGGGCGGGAACAACGCCGGCCACACGGTGGAGGTCGGCGACCAGAAGTACGTGTTGCATCTGATTCCCTCGGGCATTCTGCATCCCGGCAAGATCAGCGTTATCGGTAATGGGGTGGTCGTGGATCCCGGGGCGCTGCTCAGCGAGATCGAACACCTCCGCGACCGCGGCGTGATGATCGACGGCAACCTCTACGTCAGCGAGACCGCGCACCTTGTGTTTCCCTATCACAAGTTGCTGGATGAAATCCGTGAGGAACAGAAGGGCAAGCGCAAGATTGGCACGACCAAGCGCGGGATTGGTCCTGCTTATGCCGACAAAGTGGCGCGCACGGGCCTGCGGCTGGTCGATTTGCTTTCGCCTGAACGTTTCTCTGGGAAACTGCGTCGAAAGGTCCGGGAAAACAACGAGATCTTCAAGGCGTTCGGCGCCAAACCGCTAAGCTTTGCCAACATCAACAATGAGTACACGGAATGCGGACGGAAGCTGCGGCCGTTCATCACCGACACGGTGACATTGCTGAATCGCGCGGTGCGGGATGGTCGGAACATCCTCTTCGAGGGCGCGCAGGGTACCTTGCTGGACATCGATTTCGGGACGTATCCGTTCGTGACCAGTTCGAACGCGACGGCGGGCGGGGCCTGCATCGGCACCGGTGTTCCGCCGCACAAGGTTGACCGCGTGGTCGGCGTCATGAAGGCGTATACGACACGTGTGGGCGAAGGCCCATTCCCGACGGAATTGCTGGATGATCAGGGATTGCTCTTGCGCGAGACGGGCCGCGAATTCGGCGCGACGACGGGCCGACCGCGACGATGCGGCTGGTTTGATGCCGTGGCGACGCGGTATTCCGTCATGGTCAATGGCATCGATGAATTGGCGGTCACCAAGCTGGACGTGTTGGACAAGCTCCCGCAGATCAAGGTGTGCGTCGCCTACAAAGTGGGGAGCCGGCGGTATGAGACCGTTCCGAACGACATTGAAATCCTGGAACGGTGCACGCCCGTGTACCAGGAATTCGATGGCTGGCAGACGTCCACGAAGCTCGCACAGGATTTTGACCAGTTGCCGAAGCGGGCGCGCATCTACCTGCAGAAGTTGGCGCAACTCAGTGGCGCGAAACTCAGCATTGTCTCCATCGGCGCGCGCCGCGAGGAGACGATCTTTCTGTAATGACGGCCCGCATCAATGCGCGGAGATGAGCGCAACGAGAAGTCATGTCTCAGCCCCCTAAAAACCTTCCGCGCCACGTCGCGATCATCATGGATGGCAACGGACGTTGGGCGCGCAAGCGCGGGCTGCCGCGTATCGAGGGGCATCGTCGCGCCGCCGAAAGCGTCCGTGAAATCGTCCGCGTGTCGGGCGAATTGGGTATTGATTATCTGACACTGTTTGCATTCTCGACCGAGAACTGGAACCGTCCCAGGGCCGAGGTTTCTGGTTTGATGCGGTTGTTGGATTTCTTTCTGAAGCAAGAAGTCGCCGAATTGAACCGGAATAATGTCCGCCTCGCCGCCATTGGACGTTTGCACGAATTGCCTGTCCGCGCGCAACGCCAATTGGAGAAATCCATCGACGCGCTGAAGAAGAACACGGGTCTGACCCTCATTCTGGCATTGAGCTATGGTGGCCGGGCGGAAATCGTGGACGCGGTGCGGTCGATATGTCGTGAGGTAAAAGGCGGGCGGCTCGAGGGCTCGGAGATTGATGAGAAGGTGATTTCGCAACACCTCTATACACGCGGGATTGCCGATCCGGATTTGTTGATTCGGACCAGCGGCGAGATGCGGGTGAGTAATTTTCTGTTGTGGCAGATTTCCTATGCCGAGATGTACGTCACCGAAACCCTCTGGCCCGATTTTCGCCGCGCGGAATACCTGAAAGCACTGGCGGATTACGGAGGCAGGGATCGCCGTTTCGGACGCGTCAACACGAGCGAGGCTGCCTGAGTAGCGCCCCGGGACATCCCAGCGTTGTCACACCCGTTTCCGGGACGAACGGACCCGGTATCGCGAACAACGCGGCCGCCACGACCTTGCCGCCTTCGCGAAGCGGGTTCCGCTGGCGGTTGATCAGTTCCCTGGCTCTCTGGGCGATCATGTTGGCGGTGGTGTTCTGGCTGCCGCCGACGGCGATGTACATTTTCATGAATCTGGTGATCGCTCGCGCGGTATGGGAGTTCTACAGGATTTGCGAGGCCAAGGGCTTGCCGACGTACAAAGTCTGGGGCGTGATCGGGACCGTGGCGCTGGTCTCGGGAAGCTGGTTTGTGTTTGGGATGCGGCAATCCCGGCCTTCTGCCGATTTTGCCGCGCTGTCCTACGATTTCGATATCTTCATTCTGCTGGTGTTTGCCATCGGCGTTTTCATCCGGCAGTTCCCGCAAAAGCTGAATGCGCATGGCATCGAAACGATGTCGGTCACGTTGTTTGGGTTGATTTATGTCGCGTGGCTCGGCAACTTCATCACGCGCATTAATTTCGCCGTCGCCAACGGCCGGTTCTGGGTCATGTATCTCGTTGTCGTGACGAAGTTCACGGATATCGGTGCGTACCTGGTCGGCGTTACTGTTGGTCGCCATAAAATGATCCCGCGCATCAGTCCGAAGAAGACGTGGGAAGGAACGACCGGCGGGTTGCTGTTTGCTGTCGGCGGCAGCTTCCTGTGTCTGTGGGTGATGCCCGACAAGCTCAAGGCGGACGGCCTGACGATCCCGCACGCGATTGTGCTGGGTGTGCTGCTGGGCAGCGCCGCGGTGATCGGCGATTTGGCGGAATCGCTGGTCAAGCGCGAGGCGGGTGTCAAAGATTCCAGCACGATTCTCCCCGGCCATGGCGGTTGCCTCGACATGGTCGACAGCCTCCTCTTCACTGCGCCCCTTCTGTACGTCTATATGCGGCTGGTGCTCCGGTGACGGCCTGATTTGAGAAAGCGGCAGTCTGTTGGATCGACGTCCTGTGCTGGTCCCCTTCGCTCCGGGGCGAGGTGAGAATACATTCCAGTGGAATGCATCCTGGGTGGTGGGGTGCGATGCAAAGCTCGGAGAGGTATGAGGCGATGGCGGAAGGGCGTGGTGCGGGAGGTGATGACGTTGACTGCGAGTGTCAATACTAAGGACTGACCCCTTTTCTGACCGATTGATCAGTGATGTCGATTCCCCAGACCGGGTGGTGTTGGATGTTGCTTCATGCTCCGTCGCATGGGGTGCTAACCGAATGCTAACCCAGGATGGCTGGTGCGCGTGTGACTGAGTTGCGGCGAGGATGCATACCTTTGAGAGGTATCATGGGACGGATCGGAGAAGACAGGGGGTGAGGCGCTACCTAACAGTACCAGGTAGCAAACCGCGCGCGATACATGGTAATGCCATGTATCAGAGGACAGGGGGGAGAGTGTTTGCCGATCGAGCAATCAGGAGGCGTGGGCCGAATTTCTATGCGGGGCGGGGGTGGAAACTGGTTCGGGCGAGGAGGAGGGGAGGGAGGACGTCAAGAGTCAATGACTGACCCCCTTGGCACGGATGTTGGGGGTGCGGCGACGGTAGCAGGAAATGTCTTGCAGTCCTTATGCTCACAGGCGTATTGAGTCAATCCTCACCCCGTTTCTGGGGCCGCGTCCTGTCTGCGCGAGGCGAGGAATTCATAAGTGCGAGTGAGGGAAAGGAACCACAATGACACGCAACTCTCTTCGGATTATCGCGGCAACGCTTGTCTCCATGATTTGGCTGGTGGCGGATTGTCGGGCGCAGGTCGACACCGGGAGCAACGGTAGCGATGGCTCGGTGAATCCGACGGACACTAACGCACTCTCTCCGCAACCTCTGACTTCGTGCCCCGTCAAAGTAAGCCCGACGAACGTTACACTTCCGGCAAAGGGTGGCTCCAAAACCGTAAAGGTGAAAGTGCAAGCGCGTGAAGCCGACTGCGATTGGACGGCGGTCAGCAATGACCCATTTATCGTGATCACCCTGGGTGCCGGCGGCACAGGCAATGGGATAGTGCACTATGCAGTTTCTCTCAACACCAACAGTACGGAACTGACCGGCACAATGACCATTGCTGGCCAGACCGTCACGGTCAACCAAGCCGGGGGTGGTTGCGGGTTCTCGATTAGCCCCAAGAGTGCCACATACGGTTTTGTCGGAACCGTGGCTACCTACGGCACCGTGAAGGTCAAGGCCAAGTCCAGCCTCTGTGCTTGGACGGCGGTGAGTAACGAATCTTTCATCACAATCACAGGGGGTGCCAGTGGCGTTGGGAATGGAAGGGTCAGTTACACTGTCGCACAAAACACGAACAACTACGCACCTCAAGTCGGCACGATAACAATCGCTGGCGAGACCTTCACAATAACAGAGTCGAGCGTACTGTCGCCGGTCGAACGTCCGGCTCCATGAACGTCTTTGGGGGAACTTGCACATCAACGCGATGGGAGAAAAGTAATCGGGTTTTCGCGGCCGTAGGTTGAGCCCCTTGTCTGCATTGGGATAGCGAAACACATTCACCGTGCTTCGTCCTATAACAAAGCTAGCGAGACCCTTTCAAGCCTCGGCAGTCACTCGCTAGGATCATTCCGATGCGCCTTCACTGGGGGGCATTCACCGTTCTCGGTTCGGGGTTCAGTGCGGAGGGGGTGGGTGGGCCGCGTGATGCCTTCGGCAACCCCGATAAGGAATCGAGGGCGAGTCGTGGCTTCGCAGGTCGTGGCTTGGCGGGGAAGGGCCACGTGATGCGTAGGGAGCAACTCCGTACACGACACGCGAGCGGGACGTGGCTTGGCAGGGAGACGCGAAGGGGATCGAATACCCACCTCACCCTGACCCTCTCCCCCGAGGCGGAGAGGGGATGCGAATGAGGCGAAGGGGCAGAGGACAGAATCCGGAATACAGAATTCAGAAGACAGGAGACAGGAGCGCGGCTCATAGAGCACGCGGCTACACCGGCGACGGATGCGGCCGGCGGGGTGAATAATCCAGAGGCAAGCAGGGACGTTTGCGCCACCAATCGGCGGAGCGGCGGCGGGACGGGAGCCACCTCACCCTGACCCTCTCCCCCTGAGGCGGAGAGGGGATGCGCGACGGACGACCGGCGCACGACCGGCGCCGAACGAGTGGATGCAGAGAGGTAAACGGGCGGGAAAGAGCACGGCTCACAGAGCCGTGGCTACACCGGCGACGGCGGCGGCGACAGGCGCGTTCATTTACGGGTGTAAAGGCCGTAGGCGATCACCAGCAGAACGATTAGGAGGGAGAGGCCGGCGCACCAGCGGAGCAGACGCCAGGCGATTCGTGAGCGGTTTCGGGAGGCGGAGGGCGGGGAGATGTGGGCGTCGTGTTGGAGTTGGTCGGAGCGGACGGTGTCTTCGATTTGGCGGAGGTCCTCGGCGTGTTGGAGTCCGGCTTCGAGGGCTTTGACGCCGGGGTGGTCGGCGGTCGGGGCGATGTCGGATCGGCAGTTGGGGCAGTGAATGGTTTCGCGGAGGAGTTGTCGGGCGGCGAAGAAGGTTACGTTGCAGTGAGGGCAGGTGATGGGCGAGGCTTCGGGGTGGGTGAAGATGGGATTGCCATGCGGGTCGAAGGAGCGGTGGGGGGGCGTGTGGAGTTGCGGGACGTGGACGGGGGCATGGCAGTCGGAGCAATTGATGGTGAGGCCGGCGGCGGAATCGCCGATGACGAGGTGTTTGCCGCATTGTGAGCATTTGAAGAGGATGTCGGCCATTACCCGTGTACCTCCTGCCAGACGGGACGCGGGAAGGTACATCAGGTGAGGGGGGAAATCCAATGGGAAGAGGGGGCACGATGGGACAACGGAGGGGATTTCGGCTGAGACAGGCGACGCTACACCGGAGTGGGGAGTGGCCGACGCGGGAGTTTAGCGGTCTGACCTTTTTTGCTTCGGGAAGGGGGGCGGTTGTCCTACAATCGCGGTTCTCGAATGAGACCAAAGAATGTGGTGTTGCTCGGATGCACGGGATCCATCGGCGTGTCGACGCAGAAGGTGGCGATGGATTTGCCCGGGGAGATTCGGATTGTGGGGATGGCGTCACGCGGGAACGTGGACGGGATGGAGGAGGCGGTGCGGCGGTTCAAGCCGCTGGCGGTGGGGATGACGGACCATGGGAAGGCGCGGGAGCTGGAGGGGCGGCTGGGCGGGGCGGGGTTCCGCGGCCTCCCGGTGCATGCGGGCGAGAGGGGTCTGGTGGAGTTAGCGAGGATGCGGGAAGCCGACGTGGTGCTCGTGGCGATTGTGGGGACGGCCGGGCTGGAGCCGGCGCTGGCGGCAATCCGCGCCGGCAAAGACCTGGCGGTGGCGTCGAAAGAAATTCTTGTGATGGCCGGCGAGTTGGTGATGAGCGAGGCGCGAAAACACGGCGTGAAAGTGCTGCCCGTGGACAGCGAGCACAGTGCGATATTTCAGTGTCTCGAAGGGCGCGACCCGCGCGACGTGAAACGGCTGATACTCACCGCTTCGGGCGGGCCATTTCGGCAAACACCGCGTGAGCAATTCGCGAAGATCACCGTTGCCCAGGCATTGAAACATCCGAGCTGGAACATGGGCCAGAAAATCACCATCGACTCCGCCACCTTGTTCAACAAGGGGCTCGAAATGATCGAGGCGCGATGGCTGTTTGATGTTGAGGTCGACCGCGTCGACGTGGTCATTCACCCGCAGAGCGTTGTGCATTCGATGGTTGAGTTCCGTGACGGCTCGATTCTGGCGCAGTTGAGCATGCCGGACATGCGCTACCCGATTCAGTATGCGTTGACCGGTCCCCGCCGGTCGCCGAACTCAATGCCGCCGACCGATCTGGCGAAAATCGGGTCGTTGACGTTCGAGAGTCCGGATCGCGAGAAATTCCCCTCTCTGCGCCTGGCGCACGAGGCGGGGCGGGTGGGCGGTACCATGCCGGCGGTATTCAATGCCGCGAACGAGGTTGCGGTGGCGCGGTTTGTGGACGGCAAAATCGGCTTCCTGCAGATATTTGAGACCGTCGAGAGAGTAATGCACGAGCATCACAAGGGCGGTGCGGCAGGGGCTTCCTGGGTTGCATCGCCGACATTGGATGTTATACTGAAGGCAGACCTTTGGGCAAGGAAGGTGGCAGAAAATGTCCTTTGATTCGGCAATATCGCTTGTTGCGACGGTGGTTTATCCCACGTTCCTTGTGCTTTTCTTTTTTGGTCTGACGATATTCATCCACGAACTGGGCCATTTTCTGGTCGCCAAGTGGCGCGGAATGAAGATCGAGCGGTTCTCTGTCGGCTTTGGCCCGAAGATCTGGGGCTATACGAAGGACGGCGTCGATTACCGCATTTCGTGGTTCCCATTTGGCGGATACGTGGCGCTGCCCCAGATGTCGCCGATGGAAACCATCGAGGGTGAAACGGACTCGAAGGCGGAAGACCTTCCTTATGTGCCGCCACGCTTCAAATTCGAGGTCGCCCTGGCTGGGCCGATTATGAATGTTCTGTTGGCCGCGCTAATGGCGGGGATTCTGTGGTACGCGGGAATGCCTACCAACCTGGCGGTCGTCGGCTGGGTCGATTCAGGCAGCCCGGAGGAGCTCGCCGGGATTCGGCCCGGTGATCGGATCGTGCAGGTGAACGACCAGAAAGTGAAAACGTGGAGCGATTTCATGGAAATCGTCGCGTTTAGCCGCGAGCCTTCCGTGAAGGTGGTGGTGAATCGAGGCGGCCAGCAGAAGGAATTTCTGCTGGAGACGAAGTTGAACGAGCAGTTTGGAGTCAAAATGCTCGAGCACCTCTGGCCGCGTGGGCATCCGTTCGCTCAGGGAGTTCTGGCAGACTCGCCCGCGGAGCGCGCCGGGCTGAAGCCGGGTGATCAGTTCGTGTCGATCCAGGGGGTCCCCATTTACAGTTCCGATCAATTGCGAGAACTGATTGGCAAGCGCACCGATCAGCCAACCGAGATCAAGGTGCGCCGCGGCGACGAGACGTTGTCGCTGACAGTGGTTCCCGAACTGAACGCGGAGGAGAAGGTCGGGCGTATCGGTGTTCAGCTGGGTGATCACATGGAAATCGTCCGGCCTGGCCCGACGCCGCTGGACCAATTTTCGGATGTGCTCGTCTCAATGGGACGGTTGGTGAAAGGCATCGCGCACTCCAAGGAGACCGGCGTGACGGCCAAGAATATAAGCGGGCCGGTGGGTATCCTGACAATCTGGTGGTTGGCCATCGTCAGCGGCGGGGTGCGCGAGGGTCTGCATATCGCCGTACTGCTCAACATCAACCTGGCCATCATCAACCTGTTGCCATTTCCCATCTTGGATGGAGGTCATATCGTTTTTGCGGGCTTGGAAGCGATCCGACGCAAACCCCTGAGCGCGAGAATCGTGCACGCCACATCGATGGCGTTTGCGTTCCTCTTGATTGGTTTCATGCTGTACATCACGTTCTTCGATATCCAGCGTTTGACATTCACCAAATCCATGTCGATGTCACCACACAATACGGAGCAAACCGCGCCGGCAACGAATCCATGAACTATTGCAGCAATCCATTCTTTTGGCGGCGACGCATGACCCGCGAGGTGAAAGTTGGCGGTATCGGCGTCGGCGGCAACAACCCGATTCGCGTCCAGACAATGTTGATCTCCGACACGATGAACACAGAGGCCTGCGTCCGCGAATCAATCCCGATCATCGAGGCCGGTTGTGAAATTCTGCGCATTACCGCGCCGAGCATCAACGATGCAAAGAATCTCAAGAATATCGTCGGAGAGTTGCGCAAGCGGGGTTTCAAAACTCCGATCGTGGCCGACATCCATTTTGTTCCCGCGGCAGCGATGGAAGCGGCCTTGTGGTGCGAAAAAGTGCGGATCAATCCCGGCAATTACGCCGACCGCAAGAAATTTGCCACGCGCGAGTACTCGGACGACCAGTATGCCGACGAATTGGAGCGTCTGGAAACGGCGTTCACGCCGCTCGTGGTGAAATGCAAAGAGCTGGGTCGCGCCATCCGCATCGGGACCAACCACGGTTCATTGTCCGACCGCATCATGAACCGCTACGGCGATACACCGCTCGGCATGGTCGAGAGCGCGCTGGAGTTCGTCCGCATCTGCCGCAAACATGATTATCACGACATTATTCTGTCGATGAAGGCCAGCAACCCGAAGGTGATGATCGAAGCCTACCGGTTGCTCGTGGCGCGGATGGATCAGGAAGGTGCGGATTGGAATTATCCATTGCATCTCGGGGTTACCGAGGCCGGGGAAGGGGAGGACGGTCGCATCAAATCCGCCATCGGAATCGGCGCGCTCCTGGAGGACGGAATCGGTGACACCGTCCGCGTTTCGCTCACGGAAGATAGCGTTCACGAGATTCCCGTGTGCCAGGAACTCGTGCGAAAGTACAACGCGCTTTGGGAGCAACGGCAGAAGGGCCAGTTGCCGCCTCCGCCGGCCATCCATGTGGCCGAGAAGCGCGATCCGTTCGCCTACGCGCGACGAGCCACACCCGAGTACTTCATCGGCGAACTACGCTTGCGATTGGGCAAAAACCATCCCCAACGCGTTGAGCTACCCATACCGTTGACCGCGTGGATCGGCGACATCCAGCGCATCACCACCGCCGAGCCGGACACGTTTGCCGAGATTCTGCAGTTTCATGTTAAGACGATGGCTGATATTGGCAAGATTGCCGCGCTGAAGCCGGAACTTCGGAAGCGTCACATCCACACGCCGATTGCGGTGAAGCTCGATAGCGCCGAAGTCACGTTGCCTGTGATGGATGTCGCGGAAAAGATCAATGTTCCGTACAACGGCAAGGAAGACGTCACGGCGTTGTTGACGGATGCCGCCGGATTGACGGTGCAGTTCGATGTGACGGGCGATTCGCCCGAACAATTCGCGAATAACTGCGCCACGTTGGCCGGCGTATTGAATCTGTTCCCGAGGAATCAGGTGATTCTGGCCGTCGGTCGGGCGGAAGGTCTCGACGTGATTGCCGCGTATCGCGTGTTGGCGGCGACGCTGGACCAACGCGGATTGAATCTCCCGATATTGATTCGTGACCGGGTCAGCTCGCAGCGAGCCCGGCATGTGCAACAGAACGCCCTGATTGCTGCCAGCACCCACGTCGGCGCATTGATCTGCGACGGCATCGGCGACGCGGTGGAAGTTACCGGCGAAGACGATTTGCTCAAGTCGGTCAAGCTCGCCTACAACATCCTGCAGGCGGCTGGCTCGCGGACGTTTAAGACCGATTACGTGGCCTGTCCGAGCTGCGGACGAACGCTCTTTGATTTGCAGACCGTGACCGCGCGGATCAAATCGCGCACGTCGCACCTGAAGGGCGTGAAGATTGCCGTGATGGGCTGCATCGTCAACGGGCCCGGCGAGATGGCTGACGCGGACTTCGGTTATGTCGGGACCGCGCCAGGCAAGATTTCGCTCTGGGTGGGCAAGACGCAGGTCAAACAGCACATTCCGGAGGATCAGGCGGTGGACGAATTGATCGCGCTGATCAAAGAACACGGGAAATGGATGGAACCGCCAGCGAAGGTGGCAGCGCGCGAGGTCGCGGTCAGCGTGGGTTGAGAGTGGTTCATGAAACGCTTTGCTTTGGTTGGATTTATCGGGCTCGTGTTGGCAGTTGGCGTCTACGCTGCGGTTGATTGGGCGCAGGACTATAAATCTGCCCTGGCGCGTGCCGCCAAAGAGAAAAAGATGGTGATGGTGGACCTGTACGCGGACTGGTGTGGCCCCTGCCGGTTGCTCGACAAGACCACCTTCAGCAACGCCGACGTCCAAGCGGCGCTGGCCAAAGACTTCGTCCCAGTGAAGATCAATATCGAGGCCAACGCGGAGAATCGGGACCTGGCCGCGAGGTTCGACACGGGTGCGATTCCGCACATCGTCTTCCTCGATTCTGATGGCAAGAAGGTGGCGGATTTGCTTGGCTACTACCCGCCGGATGAGTTCCGCGACGAATTGCGGAAGGTCATTGAAAAAGCGGCAAAGAAGTGACTCCTGGCTGCCTCCAACCCTGGCGCATCCAATCCTCCAGCAAGGTGGCGGACTGCCGCGTCTTCACGGTGCGCAAGGACGTGACGGTGAATCCGCGCACGGGCCAGGCGTTCGAGATGTTCGTTCTCGAACAACCCAATTGGGTCAACGTGATCCCGCTGACCCCGGACGAACAGGTCATCATGGTCGAGCAATGGCGCCACGGCACGCGCTCCTTCCAGTTGGAGACGCCCGGTGGTTTGATGGAGCCCGGCGAGACGCCCGAGGAGAGCGCCCGCCGCGAGCTGTTGGAAGAGACCGGCTACGGTGCGGATGAGTTCATCCGTCTGGGAACGGTGCATCCGAACCCGGCGATTCAAACCAACTTCCAGCACTATGTCCTCGCCAGGAATTGCCGCAAGGTCGCCGAGCCAAACCTCGACCATGCCGAAGACATTCAGGTGAGGTTGGCCCCACTCGCGAACGTGCCGGCGATGATCGAGACGGGCGAGATCACGCACGGAATCGTGGTCGGTGGGTTTTATTGGCTGAACCTTTATCGCCAGAAACATGGCTGACATCGTCGCAAAAGTGAATGAGATCCTGGCCGACGAATGGGCCGGCGTTCGCGTTCTGCGCCGCGCCGAATCACTTGCCGAGGATCCCGGCGCGCATGAAGTCATCAAGCGCGTGCGGAAGGATTGCAGTGTCAATTGCGTCAGCCTTGCCAACATCGTTCGCGGGCTGGGCGGCCGACCGACGGACATCCCCAGCGCGCGGTTCTCGCTCAAGCTCGCCAACGAATCGCTCGCGGAGTGCCTCGACCTCGTCCAATCCGCTCAGGAGCACATCGTGGCTGAGGTTGACTCGATCATCGATGGTGTGGAACTCAAGTCCTGCCGCGAAGCGTTGTTGCTGGTTCGCAAACTCCACGCCGAAGACATCCGCTGGTTGAAATCGGCAACAGGATCGGCCGCCTGAGCCGGCAAACGCGCCTCAATACGCGATCGCCGCGAAGACAGAGAATTCCTTCAGGCGTTCGCGCCCGTTCAGGAAGCTCAGCTCGATCAGGAAATCGATCTCGGCGATGTTGCCGCCCACCTGCTTGACCAATGTCGCCGCCGCCATCGCCGTGCCGCCCGTCGCCAGCAGGTCATCCACAATGATGACATTGCCACCCTTGCGGATGGCGTCGACGTGCATCTCACTCGTCTCGCTGCCGTATTCGAGCGTGTAGCTGGTGACGACCGTCTTGTACGGAAGCTTGCCTTTCTTGCGGACCGGCACGAACCCGACGCCGAGCTTGTATGCCACGGCGCCCGCAAAAATAAACCCGCGCGCGTCGATGCCCACCACCGCATCGATCTTCCGGCCCTTGTGGCGGTCCGCAATGGCGTCCACCGCGGTGCGAAACAGCCGCGCGTCTTGCAGGATCGGCGAGATGTCCTTGAACAGGATTCCCTTGATCGGAAAATCCGGCACGTCGCGCACGGCCGCTTTTAATTCGTCGTACATGATGGATTACCCCAAACGAACTGCGAAGGCGTTTGTAGCGGGTTTCGCGACCGAAGGGAAGCTCGAAGTCGCCGGCGCGCCGCCGCGCGCCCCGCAACAGCAGGCTAGTTCCGCGAAACGGCCTGCGGACGATCCTGCTTCTCCATGATGCGCCGCAGCTTGGTCAGCGCGATGTTCTGGATCTGGCGAACGCGCTCCCGCGTCACGCGGAATTTCCGGCCGACGTCCTCCAGCGTCTTCGGCTTGCTGCCGTCAAGCCCGAACCGCAATGTGAGAATCTCCGCCTCGCGCGAATCGAGTTCCTCCAGAATGTCCCGCACTTCCTGCCGTAGCGTCTTGTCGCGCAACAGCTCAAACGGCGTCAATGCCGCCTCGTCGCCGACGATCTCGCTGAATTCCGTGGCGTCATCGTCTTCACCGATCGGCGCATCGAGACTCGCCGGGCGCACGCTGATGGTCCGCAATTGCGCCACCTTCGCGCGGGTCATCCCCAGCAGATCGGCCAATTCCTGGTCGGTCGGCTCCCGTCCGAGTTTCTCGCTGAGCTTGTGGCCCGCCCGTTTCATCTTGCTGATCTTGTCCACCAGATGGACGGGCAGCCGAATCGTTTTCGCCTGATTCGCCAGCGCGCGTTTGATCGACTGCTTGATCCACCACGCGGCGTAGGTCGACAACTTGCCGCCCTTCTTGGGATCGAAACGCTCGACGGCCTTCATCAACCCGATGTTCCCCTCGCTGATGAGGTCGAGCAGCGGCAGACCAAAATTGGAATAGTCGTGGGCGATCTTGACCACGAGACGCAGGTTGGCCTTGATCATCTGCGCGCGCGCCGCCTTGTCCCCCTTCTTGATGCGCGCCGCGAGACGAATCTCGTCCTTCGGGGTCAACAGCGGTATCTGCCCGATCTCGCGCAGATAAATCTTGATCCCGTTCTCGCTTTCTCGATTGTGATCAATGACCATGTTCGTCTCACGCTCTGCCGGCGCCCGAGTTCGTCGGCTGTCGGCAGGCTATGTCCTCACTTCATGTTACGCAAGCACTTTTGACCCGGATTGCTCACTTGTCACCCATCAGTCACTTTAGATGCTTCGTAACTCAATTTGGTTCAAAGCAACACCTGCGCCAACAAAAACAGGGCCGGGTTACCCACCCGGCCCTGCGCGATTTTCGCTGTTTTTAACGCGATTTAGCTGATCTCGCGGCCTTTGCCGGTCTTTTCGTCCTTCAACGCCGCCTGCGCCGCGGCAAGCCTTGCCACAGGCACTCGGAACGGACTGCAGCTCACATACGTCAGCCCAATCCGATGGCAGAACTCCACCGACGTCGGTTCGCCGCCGTGCTCGCCGCAAATCCCCAGCTTGATATCGGGCCTCGTCTTGCGGCCCTTCTCGATCGCAATCTCCATCAACTGGCCGACGCCCACCTGGTCGATCGCCTCAAACGGATTGCGCTTCACGATTTCCAGCTCCTGATACTGCGGCAGGAACGACCCGCTATCGTCGCGGCTCATCCCCAACGTGGTCTGCGTCAGATCGTTGGTGCCGAAGCTGAAGAACTGCGCGTCCTTCGCGATCTCATCGGCGCACAACGCGCCCCGCGGAATCTCGATCATCGTGCCGACCATGTACTCGATCCGGGTCTTGTTCTCTTCCATGACCTTCTTGGCCGTCGCGTTGACGATCTCCAACTGGTTCTGCAATTCCTTCGGGAACCCGACCAGCACGATCATGATCTCGGGCTTCACCGGTATCCCTTCCTTGCGCACCTGGATCGCCGCCTCGATGATCGCCCGCGTCTGCATCTCGGTGATCTCGGGATAGGTGATCCCCAACCGGCACCCGCGATGTCCCAGCATCGGGTTCGCCTCGTGCAACGCCGCCACGCGCTCGGCCACCTTCTCCGGGCTGATCCCCAGCTTCTGCGCCGTCTCGCGCTGCGTCTCTTCGTCGTGCGGCAGGAATTCATGCAGTGGCGGATCGAGCGTGCGAATGGTCACCGGGTAACCCTTCATCGCGCGGAAGATGCCGGCGAAATCATCGCGTTGCAGCGGCAACAACTTCTTCAATGCCGCCTCCCGCGCTTCCTTCGTCTCGGCAATGATCATCTCCCGCATCGCGTAGATGCGGTCGCCTTCGAAGAACATGTGCTCCGTGCGGCACAACCCAATCCCCGTCGCCCCAAACGCAATCGCATTCGCCGCCTGGTCGGGCTGGTCCGCATTGGTGCGAATTCCCAACCGGCGAATCTTGTCCGCCCACTTCATCAGCTTCTCGAACCGCTGGAACGTCGGCGCCTGCTTCGGATCGAGCGACTTGGCAATCAATACCTGCACCACTTCGCTCGGGGCCGTCTTCAGTTCGCCTTCGTACACTTCGCCGAGCGTGCCATCAATCGAAATGAAGTCGCCTTCCTTGATCGTGTGACCGGCAACCTTCATCACCCGCGCGCCGTAATCCACCACGATGTCCGCCGCGCCGCACACGCAGATCTTGCCCATCTGACGCGCCACCAGCGCCGCATGCGACGAGACGCCCCCGCGCGCCGTGAGAATGCCGTCCGCGGCAATCATCCCGCGCAAATCTTCGGGACTCGTTTCCACACGGCAGAGCAACACGTGTTCGCCCTTGTTCGCCCGTTCCACGGCGTCTTCGGCGTTGAATACGACGTGGCCCGAAGCCGCCCCGGGACCCGCCGGCAGACCCTTGCAAAGGAACCGTCCGCCCTTCACCGCCGCATCCCGATCCTTGCGGTCAAAAATCGGCGCGAGCACCTGCGTCAATGAATCGGGCGCCACGCGGCGCACCGCTTCCTTCCAGTCGATGACCTTCTCCTCAACCATCTCCACCGCGATCCGCACCGCCGCAAGGCCCGTGCGCTTGCCGTTGCGCGTCTGGAGCATGTACAGCTTGTTGTCTTCGACCGTGAACTCGAAATCCTGCATGTCCTTGAACCGGCTCTCGAGCGTCTTGCAGACGTTGACGAGTTCGGCGTGCGCCTTGGGCATCTCCTGCTTCAGTTTGGCAATCGCCTGCGGCGTCCGCGTTCCCGCGACGACGTCTTCGCCCTGCGCGTTGATCAGGTATTCGCCGTAAAATACTTTCTCGCCCGTGGCCGGGTCGCGCGTAAATGCCACGCCCGTCGCGCTCGTGTCGCCGAGATTGCCGAACACCATCGTCTGGACGCTCACCGCCGTGCCCCACTCGTGCGGAATGTGGTACTTGCGGCGATACACGATCGCCCGATCGTTCATCCACGATCCAAACACCGCGCCCACCGCGCCCCAGAGCTGTTTGACCGGCTCCTGCGGGAACTCCTTGCCCGTGCGCTTCTTGATCAGTTCCTTGAAACGGTCGACGAGCACATGCAGTTCCTTCGCGCTCAGTTCGGTGTCTTCTTTGACGCCGGATTCTTCCTTGAGATGGTCCATCACCTCGTCAAACGGCTCGTGGTCGTCCTTGCCGACCTTCTGCACGCCCATGACGACGTCGCCGTACATCTGCACGAACCGGCGATAGCAATCCCACGCCCAACGCGCGTTGCCCGACTTCTTCGCCAGCACTTCCACCGTCTCGTCGTTGAGACCGAGGTTCAAAATCGTGTCCATCATCCCGGGCATCGATTCGCGCGCGCCCGACCGCACCGACACCAGCAACGGATTCTGCCGGTCGCCGAACTTCTTGCCCGTCACTTCTTCGAGTTTGGTGAGCGCCGTCTTGACCTGGTCCGCGAGCACCTTGGGATACGTCTTCTTGTTCGCGTAATAATAGGTGCACACTTCCGTCGTGATCGTGAATCCGGGGGGCACCGGCAGGCCGATCCGCGTCATCTCGTGCAGGTTCGCGCCTTTGCCTCCGAGCAGCGGCTTCTGTCCGCCATTGCCGTCCGCTTTGCCACCGCCGAAGAAATAGACGTACTTCGACGACTTCTTGCCAGAGCTTTTCGATTTCGTAGCCATGTCCTTAAACTCCCTCTTTGTGAGTTTGTACTGCCTGATCAGAGGCAGGAGCCAACTTCCCAAATCACCGGGGGTAACGCCATGGGCACTCTACCAAACCCGCCCCCCCTGTCAACGCACTTTCCGCCCCCGTCCGTAGCCACCCTCGGCAGCGACAAATGCTGCTCACAATCCGCGTCAAAAACACCCCCAACTGCCGCTCCAAACCCCAAAACGAAGCCATTTTTTGGCCGAACGAAGCCAAACGAAGCCAATGCGTTTTTCGCAAATTCCTCCTTTGTAACATCTTGTCGTTCAATGTAATCCATGACCGTAACTCCTCAAAAACCATTGGCTTCGTTTCGCAGATATAGGGGGGGTACCCCTGCTCCCTGACCACCCAATCCGGCTGTAGCCATGGCGCTTGCCCGCCTTCGGCGTGGCTCCGTCGCCGTGATTGTGTCGTTTGGAGGGCGAACCTCCCGGTGAGCCGAATCCCCGGCCTCATTCCGATCCCCTCGCCCTGCCATCGTCGCAGTCTATCCATACCGCGCCCACCCTAACCCTAACCGTAAAAAAATAATACCGACAACAACTTCGAGTGCTTGTCTGATTTTTCAGGTAATTGTGGAGAGGAGTTGAAGCGGCGGGCCGAAGAGGTCCAAAGCGCCTGCGGCACCGGCGTTCCGGCCGAAAAACTCTTGCGCGAAATGCTTGCGAGACGGGGTCCGGGGAAGATCACCTTCCACTGGTTGGCTCGACCGATCCGCTCATTTGTGCGGCTCGGCCCCGGTGACGTGGTCGTTTGAGTTTGTAGCCCCGCTCATCCGCGCAGCGTGTTGCTCCACGATTATCCAGCGTTCTTGCTTTGAGGGAAAGACTTCGGACTGTTGCGGGTCGTACTTGAAGGGATGCCGGTTCATCACCACATTGGCAACCAACTGCGAGATACCCCGAGACGAATCGAACACGTCACGAGCCGGGAAAATGGCTCCCACTTTGAAAGATTGCTCAAACGTGCTCGCGTCTTTGTGCTCCGCCACATTGCGCACAGCTACTGCGATCCATTCTATTGGTGGAAACCTCGTCGGACCATATTTCCGCACCTGTTTCAGGGCCACCTCGAACCACTTTGCTTCCTTGGCTTGCTTGTAGTTCTTCTCGTTAACTGGATATTCGCATAGCAGATACTTTGGATACTGGTCGTCTATTCTGTAGAAGTTCACATAGTTGGGAACGGGATGCATAGTCCACCCCTCGACGTTGGGAAACGGAAATTGACTCGGCGGCGGTGGGACTCCGCGGATTCTATCCTCCATTTGTTTCGCCACGTAATCATCATAGGCGCGATCAGCCTCGCTCTTTCCGGGATAGTTTGTGAAACCAAATGAGCTCATTTGGGCGGACGCGTTTGTAGCCGATGAAACACTTGGCATCGTGTCACTACCGCGCGCACACACGGCAAACAGGCATACACCTGCGGCGAGGACAACCAGCATTGGACGCTTTGATCGTTTCATTTGATCGAGTCGCGAGGTTGCCCTAGGGGAACACGTCATGCCGCGAAGTGTAGTCCCGTCGAGACCTTTTCGGCAAGCTTGCCGCAGGCGGTGTTACATCCGCCCCCGTGGCGAATTCCTGTCGCCTCGTTTACGTACCGCACACCGCGCCCTTCTCTCCCTCACATGAAATCCTATCCCGCGCCGTTTCGGCTCCGGCGACGCGAGAAGTCGCCGTATCGCCTCGAACAAACTCTGAATGGCCTCGTCGTGGCCTTCGAGTTTGCGTTCCAATTCATCGACCCTCTGCGCCAGTTACGGCCGAATGGGTCTCACAAACTCACCACACCTCTTTGCGCGCCTTCTGTACGCGCTCCCAAATCTCCTCCGTCATTGAACTCTTCCAAACCCCACCGAGCAAATGGTTCAGGCGCGGATTCCGTTGTGCTTCGGCTTCGACTCGTTCGATGAACCGCGCTCCATGCTGCGCCAGCAAATCCTCCATCGGTCCTGCTGCCAAGTCCGCGATCTGGTCCGGCGTCAGCTCATGCTCCAGGATCTTCAGGATGGCGGGCCACACCGTTTCTGGTACATCATGCACTGCGTCCATCATCAGCTCCCCGCCTTCGAACCATTCTGCCTCGAGTTCGCTCGCCGTTGGCTGTGGCAATTCGCGGGAGCACACGCTGCATATTCGCAAGACCACTTCCATCTTATCCAATTTCTGACCGCAAGAGGGGCACGTCTTCATCTGGATACGGCGGCTCCAACTCTTGACGACCGCCTGACCCGGTACTTCGCACGTCTCTCCCTCACATGAAATCCTATCCCGCGCCGTTTCGGCTCCGGCGATGCGAGAAGCTGCCGTATCGCCTCGAACAAACTCTGAATGGCCTCGTCGTGGCCTTCGAGTTTGCGTTCCAATTCATCGACCCTCTGCGCCAGTTCCCGATTCGACGCCAACATCTCCCGCAACCGCACAAACGCCCGCACAACCCGGACGCTGGCCCGTACCGCCACCGGACTGTTGAGCACGCTCGCCAACATGATCGCGCCGTGCTCGGTGAAAACATACGGAAGCTTTCGCCGCCCTCCGTGCTGATGTGGGCCAACGGATTCCCTGTGGCCCTTCAAACTTGATATCGCAATTTGCGATATCAAGTTTGTAAACTCTTGGCGCGTAAGCTGAAACGCAAAATCAGAAGGGAACCGACTGAGGTTGCGGCGCACCTGCTCATTAAGTCGGTGCGTGGGGACTCCGTATATCTCCGCGAGGTCGGAATCGAGCATGACCTTCTGTCCGCGAATCAAATAAATCAGCCGCTCGATTCGTTCGACGGGCACAAGCGCTTTGTCTCCGCTCATTTCATTTCCCAATTATAACGAATCGCTCCTTTTTCGACAAGCGCTGCCCGCGCTTTAAGGTGCCAATTTGGCGCCTTAGAGATTCCTTCTCTCTTTGAGGTCGCAATTTGCGAGGTCAAAGTTCCGCCGTATTCAATGCGGCCCACGTTCGCCGTCCGCCAAATTTTTTGATATCGCAATTTGCGATATCAAGATTGCAAGTCCTTGCGGTGCAACTATCCAGCATGTGTTTCCTCGACACTGCCTTGCAGCTTTGGTATTTATTTGCGTTCACGTGAAGCTGCGACAGGAAATCCTCGCCAAAGTCAACCGCATCGTCATCAAGCTCGGCACGGGCTTGCTTACCGATGCGCAGAACCATCTTGCCCTCCGCCAGATCGAAGGCCTGGTCGCGCAAATCGCCACGCTCCACGACCAGAAGAAGCAAGTCATCATTGTCTCCTCGGGCGCCATCGGTGCGGGCATGGCCGAGCTCGGCCTGAAACAACGCCCGAAACGCCTCGACGAACTTCAGGCCGCCGCCGCCATCGGCCAGAGTAAATTGATGGCCGTCTACGACGAGTTGTTCGGGAAATTCGGCATCACCGTCGCGCAAATCCTGCTGACCCACGACGATTTGAAGGACCGCACGCGCCACCTGAACGCGCACAACACGCTCTCCACGCTGCTCGTTCGCGGCGCCGTGCCGATCATCAACGAAAATGACACCGTCTCCGTCGACGAAATCAAATTCGGCGACAACGACCGTCTCGGCGCTCTCGCCGCGACGCTCATCGACGCCGATCTGCTGATCATTCTGTCCCACGTCGAAGGATTGCTGGAACGGGATGGTCACGTCGTTCCCGCCGTTCCCGAAGTCACGCGCGAAATCGAAGCCCTCGCCGGCGGCACGAACCGCGTCACGAGCGTTGGCGGAATGAAGTCAAAAATCGACGCGGCAAAGATCGTCACCCGCGTTGGCATCCCGCTCGTGATCGCCAATGGCGAACGTCCAAACGTTCTCCGCGACATTTTAGCCACCGAGGACGTCGGCACGATCTTCCTCCCGCACGCCGATAAGTTGGCCAGCCGCAAACGTTGGATCGCGTTTTTCCAGCACCCCGCCGGCGCACTCACGGTCGACGATGGCGCGAAAGCGGCCCTCTGTTCCAACGGCAAGAGCTTGCTGGCCAAGGGGATCGTCGGCTCAGAGGGGAAATTCGAGGAAGGCGACGTGGTCAGCATTCGCGACAAAAACCAAATCGAATTTGCCCGCGGCCTGACGAAGGTTGCCGGCATCCAAATCAAGTCCGCCACGGGTGTGGTCATCCACCGTGACGATATGGTCATATTATGAAGACATCATAACCCTCACCCTGACCCTCTCCCTTCGGAAGGGAGAGGGTGGTCTCCTCGCCCCGCTTGCGGGGAGAGGATTAAGGTGAGGGGCTGAAAAGAACGCACATGGATTTGAAACGTCAGATACGACAACTGGCCGAACGGTCCCGCGACGCCTCGCGCGCGTTGGCGAAACTCGACGCTGCGACCAAGAATTCCCTGCTCCGCGCCATGGCCGACGGAATCGAGAAATCCGCCGCCGCCATCAAATCGGCCAACGCCAAAGACCTCGATGCGGCGAAGAAATCAGGCTTGTCCTCCGCGATGCTCGACCGCCTGACACTCACCGATAAACGCATCTCCGAAATGGCCCGCGGCGTCCGCGAAGTCGCCCAGTTGCCGGATCCCGTTGGCACCACGATCAGTGAATGGACCCGCCCGAACGGCATCCGCATCCAGAAGGTCCGCGTGCCCATCGGCGTGATCCTGATCATTTACGAGTCGCGCCCAAACGTCACCGCCGATGCCGCCTGCCTGTGTTTCAAGACCGGCAATGCCGTCATCCTCCGCGGCGGTTCCGAGGCGATCCACAGCAATCTCGCAATCGCCGAGGCGATGAATGTCCCCGGTCTGCCTCCGAACAGCATCACGGTTGTGCCCACAATCGACCGCGCCGCCATCGATGAATTGCTCAAGCTCGATGACCTGATCAACCTCTGCATCCCGCGCGGCGGGGAAGGACTGATCCGCGCCGTCGCGGAAAAATCGCGCATTCCCGTCATCAAACACTACAAGGGTGTCTGCCACGTGTTCGTCGATCGCGATGCCGATTTCGATATGGCCGAGAAGATCGTCATCAACGCCAAGTGCCAGCGTCCCGGCGTCTGCAACGCCATCGAGACGCTGCTCATTGATGACAAGATCGCCGACAAGTTCCTGCCCCGCGTCGCGAAAACGCTCACGGACAAGAAAGTCGAGCTTCGCGGCGACGAGCGAACCCGTCAGCTCGTGTCGTCCGCCAGGCCCGCGACCGAAGACGACTGGTACGCCGAGTATCTCGATCTGATCCTCGCCGTGCGCGTCGTGCAGAACGTCGACGCTGCCATCGATCACATCACGAAATACGGTTCCGCCCACAGCGATGCGATCGTCACGGCCAACAAGGCCACCGCCGAGAAATTCCTGCGCGAAGTCGATAGCTCCAGCGTGTTCTGGAACGCCAGTACCCGCCTCGCCGATGGCGCCCAGTACGGGTTCGGCGCCGAGATCGGCATTTCCACCGACAAAATCCACGCCCGCGGTCCGATGGGCCTCGAGGAATTGACCAGCTACAAATTCGTCGTGGCGGGGGATGGCCAGGTGCGCGAGTGAACCGCCCCACGCCGAAGCATTTCAATTTCGTCGCGACCGTGATGGAGGAATGGGCGCGACAGGACCCGGACGCCGTGGCGTTGTGGTGGGTGGACGAAAACGAGCGACACCAGCGCAAAATCACCGTGTCCGACATCGTCACCGACGCGCAGCGCGCCGCCAACTTCTTTCGCGACTGCGGCATTAAGCCGGGCGATCCGGTGCTGGTGATGCTGCCGCGCATTCCAGAATGGTGGATCACGTTGCTGGGCCTGATCCGTCTCGGCGCCGTTCCGGTCCCCAGCGCCACGATGTTGACCACTCGCGATGTCCGCTACCGCATCGAGGCCGCGGGCGTCCGCACCGTGATCACCGACGCCGATGGAATCAGCAAACTGGATTGGTTCGGCGGCAAACGGATTTTGGTGGGCCCGCAACGTCCCGGTTGGACGAGCTTCAAAGCGGGATTGCGGGATGCCTCGCCGAAATTCACCGGCGAACCCACACGCGCCGACGATCCCGGCATCATCTATTTCACCAGCGCCACCGCCGGCGAACCGAAGATGGTGTTGCACACGCAAGCCAGTTATGGCCTCGCCCATCAGGTCACGGGCAAACTCTGGCTCGATTTGAAACCGGGCGACCTCCATTGGTGCATTACCGATACCGGCTGGGGCAAGGCCGCCTGGTCGTGCTTCTTCGGCCCCTGGCTGGCCGGCGCCACCGTCTTTGCCATGGATGCCCGGCGTAAATTCAGCGCCTCCTGTGCGTTGCGTACCCTGTCAAGCTATCCCATCACCACCTGGTGCGCGCCGCCAACCGCTCTCCGCCTCATCGTCCGCGAAGACCTGACCCGATTCCATTTCCCGCATCTGCGGCATTGCGCCAGCGCGGGCGAACCCCTCAACCCGGAGGTCATCACCGCATGGCGGGAGGCGACGGGAGCAATCATCTACGAAGGGTACGGCCAAACCGAAACCGTCGTGTTGATCGCCAACATCCGCTCCCGCGGCCACAAAGTCCGCCCCGGCTCCATGGGCCAGCCGGTCCCGGGGTTTGAAATCGCTCTTCTGGACGCGGACCTGCGGGAGGTCCCCGTCGGCGCCGAAGGCGAAATCGCCGTCCGCTGCCGCCCGCGACGGCCGCTGGGATTGTTCCGTGAATACTGGCGGAATCCCGGCCTGACCGCGCAACGGTTCCGTGGCGACTGGTATTTGACCGGTGACGTCGCCCGGCGCGACCGCGATGGCTACTACTGGTTCGTCGGCCGCTCCGACGACGTGATCAAAAGCTCCGCCTACCGCATCGGACCCTTCGAGGTCGAGAGCACCCTTCTCGAACATCCCGCCGTGCTGGAATCGGGCGTTGTCGGCAAACCCGATGCCATTCGCGGCCAGATCGTCAAGGCGTTCGTGGTCCTCCGCAGCGGCTACGCCGCCAGCGACGCGCTCAAAGCCGAACTGCAGGAACACTGCAAGCTCGTTACGGCGCCGTACAAGCACCCGCGGGAGATTGAATTCGTGAAGGAGTTGCCCAAGACCACCAGTGGCAAAATCCGTCGCGTCGACTTGCGCGGGCACATCTGAGCGCGTCATGAACGATTCACCACCCGCCGCCGAGCGCGCCCGGTACGTCCACGACCAGTTGCCCGCCGCCGGTTTGTTCGCGGGCCTGACGTGGCGGATTTCGCCCGAGGCTTTCCCGCTTGCCCCCGATCTCGTCACCCGCCTCGAAGCGCTGGGCTCGCACTTGCTCGCCTTCTATCGCGCGTGCAACGTCCTCTACCGCCACAGCGTCGAGGGCAAACTGCCGTCGTGGATCGCCGACTACCTCGACGCGGGCAAACCAAAGGAGTTGATCGAGTATTCGCGGCTCAACCGCTTCAAGAGCCACACTCCGCGCGTGATTCGGCCCGACGTGATCCTCACGAACAGCCATTTCTTCATCGCCGAACTCGATTCCGTCCCCGGCGGTATCGGCCTCACCGGCTGGCTCGGAAAAACCTACGCCGAACTGGGCGACCAGATCGTCGGCGGCCCGCACGGCATGATGGAAGGATTCGACGCCATCCTCCGCGCCGAATCGAAGGCCGACAAGCCGCTCGCGATCGTTGTGGTGTCCGACGAGGCCGCGACGTATCGCCCCGAAATGGAATGGCTCGGTCAGCAACTTGGTTTCCGTGTCGTTCGTCCGCAAGAATTGGCGAACCTCGACAAGACCGCCGTCGTCTACCGCTTCTTTGAATTGTTCGACCTGCCCAACGTACCCAACGCACCGGCGTTGATGGATGCCGCCGCCCGCGGCGATGTGACGGTGACCCCGCCCTTCAAGCCGCAACTCGAAGAGAAAATGCTCTTCGCGTTCCTCTGGATGGATCAACTCCACGGATTCTGGCGCGAGCAACTCGGCGACAAAACCCTGGCCGCTTTGCGCGAGGTATTTCCCTACACCTGGATCGTCGACCCCACGCCACTGCCCCCGCACGCGATCATTCCCGAACTCGGCATCCACGACTGGCGCGACATGGCGAAGTTCTCTCAAAAGCAGCGCGAGCTGGTCCTGAAAATCTCCGGGTTCAGCGACCGCGCCTGGGGCAGCCGCGGCATCTACGTCGGCCACGACCTCCCTTCGACCGAATGGGCCGAAGCCATCGATCTGGCGCTCAATGATTTCGCGACGCACCCGTTCATCCTCCAGCGGTTCGAGAAATCAAAACTGCTCGACGCGCAATATGTCGATTTCGACGCGAACGACCTCCGCCAATTCAGCGCGCGCGTGCGGCTGTGTCCGTACTACTTTGTGGCGGGCGACGAGGCCCGGATGGGCGGCGTTCTCGCCACCATTTGCCCCGCCAACAAGAAAATCCTCCACGGCATGCCCGATGCCGTCATGGCGCCGTGCCGCATCGCCTGAGCGGCGGGGCGGGAAGCGAGCTTGACGGTCGGGACGCGCTGGGATAGTTTGACCCCGCATCTACCGGCACGTTGACGGTCATTGGAGCGCGGGCGTAGCATAGTGGTAATGCGCCAGCCTTCCAAGCTGGTGAGGTGGGTTCGATTCCCATCGCCCGCTCCAGTCTCTCCTGCGAGGCATTGTTGTCCTCGACGGATCGACCGCCATCTGTCGGACACGGGGAGAGGTACCGAAGTGGCCAAACGGGGCAGACTGTAAATCTGCTGGCTATTGCCTTCAGTGGTTCGAATCCACTCCTCTCCACCACTTTTCCCCGGCGGAGCGTGGCCGGATCTCCGCCGTAGGGGAAGTCTGCTGCCCGCAAACCCCACGATGTAGCGGCGATGCGCTCGCGATGGGGAAAATCCTCCCTAAAGCCTCCGTCGAGATTGCCGATAACACAGTAGAGATGCTTCCCGCAGGCTGGGTCCTATTGTGTCAGGTTCAGCTCTCGATGGCGACGGCACGTGGCTGCGAATAGAGGAAGCAAGGAGGCGGATGAACCTGAGCAAATACAGTCGTCTGCGACCGGTCATGCATCGAACGGGGGAGATGTTCAGCTTCCGACCGAAAGGGCGTGGCGAATTTTCGCCCTCGATGAATTTCTTGCATATGGCAAGACGCATCATTCGGGAATTCGCCGATTCGGGGTCACGCAACCGAACGGCGCATCGCGCCGGACCTGTCTTCATTCGTCCCCCCCGTATTTCAAATCGGCCGCATCGACACGCCGTGATTTGTGCTTCGCTTCTGACGGCGGCGTTATTCCTCGGTGCCGCCAGCAGCCGCGCTCAAATCAGCTACACGTGGACGACCGGCAACGATTATTGGCAGGACGTAAATGCGTGGACTCCGGGTGGAACGCCGGGCACGAACGACACCACCTGCTTCACCAATGCCGCCACGTACTATATGACGCTTACCAATAGTGCGGCCGTCGCGAGCAATGTCTTCGCCAACGCCTCGAATACAACCGCCACGGTCACACTCGATCTGGGCACGAGCGGCCTCGCGACTGTCAAAACGGGTATGGATGCATTTGTGATCTCCGAGGTCCCCGGTAGTACCTCGATTGTGTATGTGGCCTCGTCCACCCAGGCGCAAGGCGGCCTGGCAGCGACCGGGTCCGTCGTTGTCGGCCAATACGGAATGGGATCTTTGTACATCACCAACGGCTATGTCATTTGTGGCACAAATTCAGATCCCGGCATGATCGTGGGCGAGAATACGAATGCCTGTGGCGCGCTGGTCGTCAGTGGCGCCAATACATACGTGAACAATCTCCGCCAGCTCACCGTGGGTTCGGGCGGCAACTTCGGAAATACCGTGGTGATTTCCAACTCGGCTTCCATGACGGTCCTGAGTTCCTTCCGCTTCGGCAGCTCCAGCGGCGGCGGTGGCTCCAGCAACAACCTGTTCCTGCTGGACACCGGCGCGATGATTTACCAGGGCTCATCGCCCGTTGCCATCGGCCACCGATCCAGCAACCTCTCGGGATCGTACAACAACACCGTGATCATTCAGAACGGCGCGATTTGGAACAACGGAACCCACACGCTGGATGTCGGCACCGCCGACACCGGGCCTGCCACGGGCAATGTGTTCACCGTCGGAGCGGGCGGCAGCTTTACCAACGCCAATGCCATCAATATCACCGCCAGCAATACATTGAACCTGGCCGGCGGAAGCGTGGAATGTGGTTCGATGAGCTGCTCTGGTATCATCCAGGGCTACGGCACACTGTTGCTCGTCAAGAACGCCGTCGTTAATGCAGGGGGATTTTTCAATCCATCCAACTCGGTTGCCCCGCTGACCTTCTCCGGCTCCAGTCTCATGTTCGCCGCCGGCTCCGTCGCCACGCTGCCGCTGGGCACCAATTTCTATACGACCGTGGTGAACGGCAAGCTCTACCTGAGCGGCACACTCAACTTCACCGACAGTGGCGGACTTACCAACGGAACCTACACGCTGTTTACGTGCAACAGCACCCTGAACACGAACGGAATGACGATCGGCTCGACACCGTGCACAAACCATACGTATTCGCTCGTCACGACCGCCAGCCAGGTGAACCTCGTAGTGGCTCCTGTGCCGGTCGCCAGCTTTACCGGCAGCCCGCTCAATGGCGCGCCGCCACTGGCCGTGACGTTCACGGATACGTCCGCCGGCACGATCACCAACTGGTATTGGGATTTCGGCGACGGCACGACGACCAATGCCAGCACGAATATCGTGAGCCATACCTACAATGACGGCACCTATCCCGTCAGCCTCACAATCTGGGCTTACGGCGGCACCAGTACGAACACCAAACCCGGCTACATCCAGGCACTCAATCCGCCGAATCTGGCGGTTAATCCCGCCAGTCTTACGTATGGCTCGGTCACGGTAGGACTGACCAACACCTTGAGTTTCTCGGTCATCAACGCCGGCGATCTGCCCCTGACCGGCACGGCCGCCGCCGCTTCCCCATTCGTCATTCTCAGCGGCGGCTCGTACACGGTGCCCGGCGGGCAAACACAAACCGTGAGCGTGGCCTTTGCGCCAACGGCAAGTGGCAGCTTCAGCACCAACATCATCTTCACCACTAACGGCGGCCTCTCGACCAATACCGTCAGCGGCACCGGGTTCACACCGGCCAGCATCGGGGTCAACCCCGCAAGCTATGATTTTGGCCCGCTGGCCACCGGGGCATTGGCTCAGACCACGTTTGTGCTCACCAATTCCGGTGGCACGACGGCCAGCAACGGCACGACCAGCGTCAGCGGGCCTTTCACGATCCTCTCCGGAGGCAGCTTCAGCGTTCCGGGCCTCGGCACAACCAATGTCGTTGTGCAGTTCGCCCCGGTTGCGGCGGGCGGGTTCACCAACAACGTCGTTTTCACCGCTGCCAATGGTGGCGTGTCCACGAGCATCGTGACCGGCACCGGGGCGATTGTGCCGGTCGCCTCGTTCAGCGCCAGCCCGACAACCGGCCCCACACCGCTGACGGTCGTGTTCGCCGACAGCTCTGCCGGCACGATCACGAATCGGTATTGGGATTTCGGCGACGGGGCGACCACGAATACGACGGACACTTCTCTCAGCCACACGTACTCCGGCGCGGGCACGTTTTCGGTCAGCCTGACGGTCTCCGGGTCATTGGGTGCGAACACGCAAACGCAGTCGGGCTACATCGCGGCTGCGCTGGGGGGCGGGTACGCTCTTGAATTCGATGGCACGCAGAACTTTGCCCGGTCCCTTCCCGCCTTTGGGTTCGGCCAGTTTGGCAACGGGACCTGGGAATGTTGGATCCGATTCACCAATTCCCCGCCGCAGGGCGGCATCGTCATGGCGCAAACCGACGATTGGAATGGCAATGGGAACGGGTGGTACCTGAAAGTAGATGGTGCCGCGCAGTGGGAGTTCGATTGGCAGCACGGCGATCAGCTCGTCATGTCAACAGCAGGTCAGAACCTGTACGACAGCAATTGGCATCATCTCGCTGTGACCTGCGGGGGAAGCGTGTCGAACTGGACGTATCAGGGATGGACGGACGGCCAGCCCTCCGGCGAACTCGACAATTCGATCGATCAGGTCTCGAACTACCGGTCGGGGATCGACCTTGGCGCGGCTTGGGATGTCACCACCACAAACAGCCCCGAGCAGTTTTCGCCTGCCATTATCGACGAGGCGCGCGTCAGCTCGACCAACTGGTACTCGGCATCCTTCACGCCGAGTCACTGTCTTGGATCGAGTCCATACGCTTTGGCCTACTACACGATGGATTCGGCCGTTACGGCGTCGCTCTTCGCCGGGCCGACCGGTGTCGCCGTGGACACCAACGGCAATATCTACGTGACGGATAACAACACCATCCGCGAAATCGCGTCGTCGGGCACGAGCTGGACGACCGCCACCATCGCGGGCCTCGCAGGTACCCCCGGCAACGTCGATGGTACCAATGGCGCCGCCCGGTTCAGCGGACCCGCAGGCGTTGCCGTCGACAGCAGGGGCAACCTGTATGTGGCCGACGCCGGTAATAACGCTATTCGGCTGGTCGCGCCCTCCGGCACCAACTGGGTGACGACAACCCTTGTCTCCGGGATCAATTCGCTCGGCGGCATTGCGGTCGACACCAGCAACAACCTTTTCGTGACCGATAGCAACGACAAGATTATCCGCGAGATCACACAGGTCGGGACGAACTGGGTCGTCAACGCCATTGCCGGACTTTCCGGCAGCTCCGGCACCGTCGATGGCACGAACAGCGCGGCGCGATTCCTTGGCCCCGTGGGCATCGCGGTGGACGCCAATGAGCGCGTCTACGTCGCCGACCTGGGTGCGAGCAATACCGTTCGCCAGATCACGCAGGCCGGCGCCAACTGGGTCACCCGGACAATCGCCTCGGGGTTCCAGATGCTTCAGGCCATTGCGGCGGACAACAGCGGCCGCGTGTATGTGGCGGATGCTGACGCCGCCGCGGTCGAGCAGATCACGCAGGTCGGCACCAATTGGATCACTAGCACGATCGCCTCGGGATTCAACTTTCCGTCAGGCGTCGGAGTGGACAGCCGCGACAACGTTTACGAGGCGGACAATGCCGACGCCACCATTTCCAGGATCGCGCCCGTTGGGACCAATTGGGTGACAAGCATCATCGCCGGAATATCCCAGGCCTACGGCAATGGTGACAACCTTTCCCTCGTGCCGGATGGGAGCAGCAGCGGTCTGTGGCTGATTCTGCAGGGCAACCCCGCGCCGTCGTTCGTGAGCGGCGTGTGCGTGCGGCCGCCCGCGGCCGGTTTCAGCGCCAGCCCGAGCAACGGCCCATGGCCGTTGACGGTGACGTTCACGGATTCCTCGACCGGGACCGTTACGAATCGGTATTGGAATTTCGGCGATGGCGACACCACAAACGTTGCGGTATCCGGCATCCTGCATACGTACACGGCGGCGGGTACCGACACCGTCAGTCTCACCGTTTCCGGTCCGCTGGGGTCAAGCAGCCTGACCCAGCAGGATTACATCGTCATCATCAACCCGCCGCTGTTGATGGTGACGCCGGGCACCCTGACCTACGGAGGTGTCACCGTCGGCCAGACCAACACGCTGAGTTTCTCGGTGGCGAACTCCGGTGATCTGCCGTTGTCGGCCACCGTCACCACTGCGGCGCCGTTCACCATCAATACCGGCGGCTCTTACGATTTGTCAGCTGGGCAAACGACCACCGTCACAGTCGCCTTCGCTCCCGGCGCAGCGTCCGCATTCACCGGCTCGGTCGTGTTCGTCAGTAATGGCGGCGATTCGACCAATACCGTGACCGGCACCGGCCTGACCCCCGGCAATATCACCGTCACCCCGGCCAGTTTTGATTTCGGTATCATGGCCACCGGCGCTTTGGCCCAGACCATGTTTGTCGTCACCAATTCCGGCGGCACAACGGTCAGTAACGGCACAACGAGCGTCACCGGGCCATTCTCCATCGTCTCTGGCGCCACATTCAGCGTGGGCGCGTTTGGTTCCACCAATGTCACGGTCCAATTCCAACCCCTGGCCGCCGGTTCTTTCACCAACAACGTCATCTTCAGTACCGCCAACGGCGGCGAGGCCACGAATACGATCAGCGGCACCGTCGCGATTCCTCCGTCCGCATCATTCACTGCCAATCCCCTCAGCGGCGCGGCGCCTCTTGCGGTCACGTTCATCGACAACTCAACGGGCATGATCGTGAATCGGTCCTGGACCTTCGGCGACGGCGTAACCACCAACATTACCACAACCAGCGTGGCCCACACGTACACAGGCGTCGGAACGTACACCGTGACGCTCGTCGTCACTGGGCCGGTCGGCGCGAGCACGAACACCCAGCCCGGTTACATCGCTGCCCTCAATCCGCCGAATCTCGTCGTCAATCCAGCTGGTCTCACCTTCGGCTTGGTCACGGTTGGCCAGACCAATACGCTGAGCTTCTCGGTGATCAACACGGGCGACCTGTCCCTGACGGGTACTGTCGCGACCGCGTCACCGTTCTTCATTGGCAACGGCAGTCCGTACGCGGTGCCCGGTGGACAGACGCAAACGGTGAGTGTGGGATTCGCGCCCGTCACGGGCGGCGCGGTCAGCAACTTCGTTGTGTTCACGAGCAATGGCGGCATCTCGACCGATACCGTAGGCGGGACCGGTCTGGTACCGGGCAATATTGCCGTGATTCCTGCGAGCCACAATTTCGGCGTGCTGGCCACTGGCACTTTGGCCCAGACAACGTTTGTCGTCACCAACTCTGGCGGCGCAACGGTCAGTAACGGCACAACGAGCGTCACCGGGCCATTTGTGGTTCTCTCCGGGGCGAGCTTCAGCGTACCGGGCTTTGGGACAACGAATGTGGTGGTGCAGTTCGCGCCGGTGACAGTGGGTGGATTCACCAACAGTGTGATCTTCGGCACAGCCAACGGAGGCGCCTCGACCAACACCGTCAGCGGTACCGGGCTGACACCCGGCAATATTGGAGCCAGTCCCGCAACCTACGACTTTGGTGTGTTGGCCACCGGCGCCCTGGCCCAAACCACGTTTGTCGTCACCAACTCCGGCGGGATAGCGGTCAGCAATGGCACGGCGAGTGTCAGCGGACCTTTCACAGTTCTCTCCGGCGCAAGCTTCAGCCTGCCGGGCTTCGGAACAACGAATGTGGTGGTGCAATTTGCCCCGGTGGCAGCAGGCGGATTCACCAACAGCGTGATCTTCAGCAGCGCCAATGGCGGTACCGCCAGCAATACCGTGGCTGGTTCGGGAGCGATTGTGCCGCTGGCGCTGTTCACCGCCAACCCAACCAGCGGCCCTGCGCCGCTGGCCGTCACATTTACCGACACCTCGACCGGCACGATCACCAACCGGCTCTGGACCTTTGGCGACGGCGCGACCACCAACACCCCATCAGCCTCCCTAGCGCATACATACAACGTCCCGGGGACAAACTCGGTGAGCCTGACGGTTTACGGCCCGCTCGGATCGAGCACGACGAATCGCACAAGCTACATCATCGTCACGATCCCGGACACCACGCCGCCGCAGTTGACGATATCCAGCCCGACTAGCTATCAGGTGTTCACCAACGCAGCCATCACGGTCAGCGGCACGGCCAGCGACGCCAGCGGGATTCAGGGCGTGACGGTCAACGGGGCGGGCGCGTCCCTGTTCCTCACCAACTGGTCCACAGGGGTCACGCTGGTTTCGGGGACCAACGCGATCACGGTCATCGCGACCGATGCCAGCGCGAACATGAACACGGCGACGCAGATGGTGCACGCCGTCCTCGACACGACGATCCATACGAATCATCCGCCGCGGATCACGACGGGATTGTGGGTCACGAATGCCGTGCTGCAAGCCGGGACCACCGCCGTCGTGCTGGTCGATGACACGAACGTGTTCGCCGTTTCGGCCAACGACATCGACGGCGACACTCTGCAGTATCAATGGGTGTTTGGCGACGGCGACAGCACCAATACCGCCGCCGGCACGGTCGAGCATGTCTACACCAACGAGTGCGGACCGTACGCCGCAAGCGTGACGGTCAGCGACGGGCAGGCGTCGACGAATAGCGACCTCGATGTGGCGGTGGCCTGCCAGATGCAGATCACCAAATTGCAGGTGAACCTGAACTTCGCCAGGACCAACTCGGATAGCTGCACGATTCAGGGCGCGTTCGAGCTGCCGGCCAATTACGGTTTCACCAACAAGCTGGTGACGATCGACGTCGGCGGCGCGGAAGTGGTCTTCACGCTTCCGAGCAAGGCCGGGACCGTGCGCAACGGGCAGAGCACGTTCACCAAGCCAAGCTACAACAAGAAGACCGGCCAATGGAAATTCAGCGCCACGCTCAAGAGCGGTTTCTGGCAAACCGACTGGGCGGCTTACGGAATGATCAACTCCAACATGCCGAGTCCGGGGATCCTGGTGACCAACTTCCCCGTGATCTTCGTGGTGGATACGGAAGCGTTCATGCAGACCGCGAACCTGCATTACACCGCGAAAGCGGGCAAGACCGGCGCGGCGAAATAGGTTGGCGACAGCCCGCCTCCATCATTTCGGATATCCCACCGTTTGGGCGAGGACGATTCTGTGCTCGGGGCGGAGCTTCATCGCCGTGGCCAGTGACGCACGATCGATGGAACCGCGCACCACGACCGCCAGACCCTGCGACGCGCAGTACAGGTAAACGTTCTGGGCGATGAAGCCGACATCCGCGGCGCTGTAGAGCTGTTGGTCATCCGCGGAGGCAATTCTCGTCCTGGACCGGTCAACCACGTACACCAGATTCAACGGCGCATCCTTCACGAAATCCTGCTGGCCGGTCGCCGCGCGCAAATCCTTTGCCACGACCGGGCTCAAGCGATGTGTCTTCGGCTCGTACAGATACAACGCGTCGGGCAAGGCGACATACACGTCCACCTCCTGCCAGTTCATCGCGGACGGCGCCGTCCGCTTGCCCGTGTCCGGCCGATTGATGCCGTCGGCGGCCCACAGCAGATTGGATAATTCCTGCAAGGGTAGCGCCCTGGAATCGAAGCTCCGTGATGTCTGGCGCAGCTTCAACGCCTGCATCAACGGTTTGCCAATCTCCGTTTGCGGCGGGGGCAACTGGATCGGCTTCGGTTCCTCCCCGAACCCCGGAATGGCAGAACAGGCAAGAACGCTCAGCAGGATTGCGAATGTCAGCAGCCGGTGTGATTTGGTCATGATCGATCCTCCGCCCGATTCTCCTCCTTCCGTTGGCCAATGGCAACGGTTCTCGGGCGGGCGACATCGACGACAGGCCCGCATCATTTCAGCCGAGGCCGCGTTAGCGGTAATAGAGGTTCTCGATAATCGCCAGCGCCAGTGCGAATCCCAACACCCAAATGGCGGCGCAGAACAGCAACCACAGGAGTAGGGCGAACGGGCGAGCTTCTCTCGGCAACGGATGATGAACGTTGGTCGGATTCATCCCGCACCTCTGCTGACTAAATGTAAGCCTTGCCGCGCGGAAATCAAGCAGCGCCGTCGGCCGGAGGCAATGGTTCTTTGATGTACGTGCGCTGGCAGGTCCGGCAGAGGTCGAATTGGAAATCGACGTAAACATCCTGCATGAGTTCTTCCTCGGTCATGCCTTCGCATTGTTTGAGGATTTCCTCGATCTCGCTCGTATGATCTTTCGCCATGTCCTCGAACGTGATGTTCATCGGGTCGTAGGCGGCATAGACCTGGATTTTGGCGATGTAGCGCAGCGCGCCTTCCTCGATCAATTGTCCGCAGCGATCACACAATCGGGTGGGCATGATGTTATCTCCTGTCGAAACGCTCCGCCAACTCCTTCAGCGCGGAGGCGAGATACACGTACTGTTCGCGCGAATTATATCCCTGCGCGGAAATCCGCAGATATCGCTGCGCGGGTTCCCCCCATCGGGAAACCGGCACCTCGATGGCGTATTCGTCGAATAGAGCAGCCTGCACGGGATCAGTTCCATTGGTTGCGACTGGCGCTTTCTGGAATGGCGCTGGCAGAAGCATCGTGGCCATCGATCCCAGCATTTCTTCGGGGCAGGGCGTTTCGATGCCCAACGTGTCGCACAAGATGCGCCGGCCTTCGATGGCCAGCACACGGTTCTGATTCATTAGTTCGAGCAACCCGCCCCGCAGAAGTGTCGAGCACCAGTCGATGGATTTTCCCACCGCGAGCCACGCGGTCGGATCGATCGTTCCCACCCAGTCGAACCGGGTGTGAAGCGCGTTGCAGCCGGGGCGCGGGGTGTTGTAGCCGTGGCTGATCGTCGTCGGCTGAATCGGCTCCTGACGGTCGGGCCGCACATACAGGAAGCCCGCGCCCTTGGGACTGCACAGCCATTTGTGGCAATTGCCGGCGTAATACGCCGGACGCAACGCGTCGATGTCCACAGTCAACATCCCGGGCGCATGAGCGCCATCAACAAACGTGTCGATTCCGCGCTCGTCGAGGGCGCGAACGATTTTCCCGATCGGATACACCAGCGCGGTCGGGCTCGTGACATGGTCGATCATGGCGAGCCGCGTGCGTTCTCCGACATGAGACAAAACCGCTTCGACGATCTCCGCGTCGTCGCGAATAGGGAAGGGGACCTGGGCGACGACCACGTTGGCTCCGACGCGTTCGGTGGCAGCTTTGAGCGCGTTGCGGCAGGCGTTGTAATCCTGGTTCGTCGTCAGGATTTCATCGCCGGGGCGAAACTCAAGGGACCGGACCACGGCGTTCAGGCCGGTCGTGGCGTTGGGGACGAACACGAGACTCTCGGGCGCGGTGTTGACCAGCGGCGCCAACCGCCCGCGGGACTCGTCGAGCAGAGGTTGGAGTTCTTGCGCCATAAACCGGACCGGCTCGGCCTCCATTCGCGCGCGCAAGCCGTTCTGATATTCCAGTATCGCCCGCGGACAGGCGCCGAAGGAGCCGTGATTCAAAAAGACAATCGATGGATCAAGCGCCCAGTGTTGGGCAAGCTCCGACGGCGCAGGCAGAGGACGCGCGTTTCTCATGGAGCGCCATAATGGGCACAGCGACCGGTTTTGACAAACCAGATTGGCGCTACGACGGCCGGTGCGGCGTCCATTCCTCCTTGTGGCCGAACCCGGCGCGGTTGTCGATCAGCCGCATCCAGGTCGGTTCGATCCGCCACAACGCGGTATTGGCCAACTCCCGCGTCAACATCGCGTTGGGCTGTTGGAGGAATGGAAAGCGGGCGCTGTAGATTTCCCAGCCGCGCGTCCGCTCCGCGCCAGTGAGTTGCCGGCACGAACCGCGGAATTGAACCCCTTGGATTTCGTGCCATTGCTGGCGGTCGCGTTGAATGGTGCCGGCCACGGATGAGTTGGCCAGTATCGCCTGTCCGTGGCGCGTCGCGGGATCGGTCACCACGTAGAACTGCAAATCGTCATCGACCGCATAGAACAGCCCTGCGGCATGGGCGCTGCCATCCGCTTCCGTAACGGCGAGCGCGAGCACCTGATGTTCGCGCAAGAATCTCAGCAATCGTTCGCGCAATTTCATCTCTCCTGCGCAGGGCCGTGGCCGTGAACTACCGATTCACGGCCTTCATCGCCTCGGCTGGATAACGGTCGCCGGCAGTAATTCCCACGGGGAGTGCCGCACCGATTTCCTGGACCTCTTCCTTCGTCAGTACAACACTTGCGGCGCCGATGTTTTCCTCCAACCAGATCCGCCGCTTCGTGCCGGGGATCGGGACGATGTCATTACCTTGGGCCAACACCCATGCCAGCGCGACCTGGGCTGGCCGGCACTTCTTCCGTTTCGCCAGCGCTTCGACGTGCTGAACGATCTCCAGATTCTTCCGCAGATTCTCGCCCTGAAAGCGCGGCATCTGGAGCCGGCGGTCGCCGTCCTCCAGGTCCTGCGTCTTTTTGAATCGGCCAGTCAGAAACCCGCGTCCGAGCGGACTGTAGGGGACGAACCCGATGCCGAGTTCGCGGCAGGTCGGCAGAATTTCCTTCTCCACGTCCCGGGTCCAGAGTGAGTACTCGGTTTGCAGCGCCGTGATCGGGTGAATTCTCGCCGCGCGTCGAATCGTCGCCGGCGCGGCTTCGGACAGACCGAGCCAGCGGATTTTGCCCTGACGCACCAGCTCGCTCATTGCGCCCACGGTATCCTCGATTGGTATCTGCGGATCGACCCGATGCTGATAGCAGAGGTCAATGACATCGACCTGGAGCCGCTGGAGGCTCGCGTCGCAAGCCGAGCGGACATATTTCGGGTGGCCGTTGACGCCGATGAATTTGCCCTGCTCGTCGCGGACGTTGCCAAATTTCGACGCGAGGATCACGCCCTCGCGTTTGCCTTTGAGCGCGGTGCCGACAAGTCGTTCGTTGGCGCCGCACCCGTACATGTCGGCGGTATCGAGGAAATTGATGCCGAGATCGATGGCGCGATGAATCGTCGCGATGGATTCGGCTTCATCGGTGGTGCCGTAGAACTCGCTCATGCCCATGCAGCCGAGGCCCATGACGGAGACCGTCGGCCCGTTCTTTCCCAATCGTCGTGTGTTCAACGAACAATCCTCCTTCGCAGTTTCGCAATCGATGATGGCGCGCGCCCTGGAGATTGCCGCCAGGGCTGACACATTGTTGGGACGCATCGCGTCGGATTTGTGTTCACGGATTGCTCCGCAGTTCGGCGTACAGGATCACTTCGTCGTTGAGCCTGACGACCGGCGCCGGCTTCGTGCTTCCCTCCGCGGCGACCCAGGTGGGATTGTCCCTGGCGAAACCACCTCCGGGCTTGACGCACACGTACAGGCCCCACAGACACAATCCCGCGCCCGCGTGAACGGGAAGACGAACCGCCATGTAGGGCGCGCTGATGCCGACGGTCCGCACGGCGACGGTGGCGCCCATGCCCATGCTGAACTGCGAGGGTGGTTCCGCTCTCAGGCTGTAGGCCACGGGGGCTTCATCCGTCGTCGGCACATAAGATGGCGGTACGGGAGAGTCTGCCAATGCATTCGTGATACAGAGCGACGCCTCCGCAACGAGCTTGCCGACCACATCCGGGGTGAGGTGCGGCAACGCCATCTGGATGGCTGTATCACCCCTGTCCTCGCAGGGTACACGATTGCAGCCAGACAAACCTGCCACCGCCAACAATGCCACGGCGCTGCAGAGAGTGAATCGCATGTTGTGCCTCTTAGGGTTCCATTTCCTTGCTGATGATCGAGAACGTATTCTTGATTTCGTCGGGGATTGCGCGGGGCCGACCCGTCCTGGCGTCAACGAACACCCAGTCGGTTTCCGCCTGCGCGACGACGGTTTTATCGCTGGCGCGAAGGATCCTGTATTTGCGCAGCGATCGCACTTTGCGGAAGTTGGAGACCCACGTGAGCACGCGGATCTTGTCACCCGCGAAGGCCGGGCGGAGATACTCGACGCGATGGGCGCGCACGACCCACGTTGCGCCCAGGGACAACGCGATCGTGGAGCACCCCGTGGAGCGGGAGTGATTGATCGCGGCATCCTGCATCCATTGAATGTAGGCGACGTTGTTCACATGCCCGTTCGCGTCCAGCATGCGATCGGTCACCTGAAGGTCGTACTGATAAATTGCGTCCATCATCGTCGATCACCGTTCCATGATATATCACATTTTCACGGAGAAAGTGATTGACGAATGAGTTGTGAGCAGCTAGAAGCTCGGCTGGAGTGACACGATGCTGAACTTGAAACCACAGTATAAGAGCCCGACCGCGGGGACGATTATGTCCTCGATGTACGGTCGCGGGCTCTTCCATGCTGTTGTCTCCTGGGGTCACGTCGCCATTCGAGACAATGAAGGAGGTTCGGGAAGCATGTAGGTTTCACGTCCACGATAGTTTGGGAAACCCTGCTTCCGAAACGGAAGGCAGGGTTTTTTGTTGGCGCGATTGTCAACGAAAGAAAAAAACTGAAGCGGCAGTAAGCCGCGGGAGCAAATCGTGCCGCCCCACCAAAGTCGACGGACGGCGCGGTCGGATCGGACACCATGGAAGAACAGGAACGTAAGCCGGTAGCGTCATTGCGGGAATACCTGGATAACGCCCGCGAGGCAGGCAGCATCTTTCGCTGGATCTGGCGGGAGGTCACCACGCCCCAGAGCCGCCGCAAGCTGTACCGCATGTTCGGCGGGCTGGTCGTTGTGATCATCCTCCAGACGATTCAGCCGGGAGCCGTGGCCTACATTTTCAACGGACTCACCAGTCGAAACGGGAAAATGATTTATGGCGGGCTGGGCGTGTTCTTCGCCTGCCTCGTCATCCAGAAACTGGCCGACCGTTATCAGGAATCGGCCCGTGAATGGGTGCTCGGGCTCCATTGGGGACGCCTCGATGACCGGATCACGGAGTTGTTCTTCGAGAAATCCGTCGGCCAGCACATTCACGAAGGCACGACTCTCGCGGTGAGTAATATCGACAAGGGCCGCTGGCGGCTGCTGGACATGCAGGGCATGCTCCTGTTTGAGGGGATACCCTCGATCACGCAGCTCATCGTGGCTTACGTGTTCCTCTGTTTCCTGAATTGGTTTGCGGGACTGGTCATGGGTCTGGTGATTCTCACGTATCTGTGCTGGTCGATGTACCTGAACTTCCGCGTCAATCAGGTCTGCACGCCGATCGATAAGGAGTTTCGTGCCCTCAACCGGCGTCGTGTCGAACGCTGGGAGCGCGTCGAACGCGTCAAAATCTCGGGGAAGGAACAGGAGGAAACCCGGGAAATGTCCGGCATTTTCGACGAGGTAATCGCGCGGGACCGGCATTTCTGGCTCTGGTTTATCAAACAGGCCCACATTCGCGGACTGGTCAACGCCGGCGGGCTCGTGACGATCATGGCTTGGGGCGCCTGGTTGGTGTGGTCGGGCAAATGGCAAATCGGATTGCTCTACCCATTGTACGCATGGACGTCCCGCGTCAGCGAGAATATCTGGCGCATCGGCGCAATCGAGCATCACATCAACTGGAATCTGCCTTCGGTCAAATCCATGATTACCGCGTTGCGGATTCCACCGGCCATCACCGATTCCAGTGAAGCGGTCGTCCTCGATCACACTGTGCCCCACCGGATCGAATTCGCCCAGGTGTCCCATACCTATCCCGCGGACATGAAGAAGACCGCGGAAGCGCCTGCGGCATTGATCCGCGTCAACTTCACCGTCGAGCCCGGCGAAAAGGTGGCCTTGCTCGGCGCGAGCGGCGCAGGCAAGACGACCGTGATGAGAAAATTGCTCCGCTTTGACGACCCGACATCGGGCGGCGTTCTTGTCGACGGCATCGATCTGCGGACAATCCACCAGGCTTCCTGGCGGCGGGGGATCGGCTACATTCCGCAACAGGCGCAGGTGTTCGACGGCACGATCCGCTACAATCTGACGTACCGGCTCGGAGCCGGGGAACGCGCGCGGATCACGGATGCCGAATTGTGGAACCTGATGCAACTGCTGCAGATCGACTTCAAGGACCGGCTCACGCATGGTCTCGATACGGTCGTCGGGAAAAACGGGATCAAGCTCTCCGGTGGTCAGGCCCAGCGCCTGATGATCGGCGCGGCGGTAATCCGCCGCCCGTGGTTGCTGGTCGTGGATGAAGCGACCTCCAGCCTCGATTCCGTGACCGAGCACGAGGTGCAGGCGGGATTGGCCACCGTTCTGTCAGGCTCCGCGACGAGCGCGCTGATTGTGGCGCACCGCCTCAGCACGGTGCGGCATCTCTGCACGAAGTTCGTCGTCTTGAAAGCGGCCAACGAGGTTCGGGAAGGTGAATCGCAGGTCGAGGCCATCGCGAATTCGTTCGAGGATTTGTATCGCGAATCCCCAACCTTTCGCCGGTTGGCCGACTATCAGGGGGTCGGCGTGCAAACGCCGCTCTCGTGCCATGCGGCCGGAGTGGAAACGGAACCATCAACTGTGTGATAGTCTCCAAAGTTGGAGGCGGGAAACGAGGTGTGTATGACTGGCATCCCGAAAGACTTCGCCGACGCCTTGCGGGCCGCCGGCTTGAGCGATTTGTTCCAGACATGGACGGCGTCGCATCGTCGGGAGTACTTGAAGTGGATCTCGGAGGCAAAGCGCCCCGAGACGCGAAAGGAGAGGATCCGGAAATCGATCGCGATGATCTCGGCCAGGCGCTCCCAAACGGCCTGATAGTCCGAGATCTGTCTTGAATCAGATCCAAAACGGGCAATGCGGTTTGCCGTGATGAAGGAGATTTGCTAGGGTAAAACCTGTGCGAGTTCGATGTCATCTGTTGGCGACGGCGTCGCTGATCACGGGGATGTTTGTGCCGTCGTGCCGCGCCGTATTGCTTGCGTCGACTGGCGACCCTTCGGCCAATGCATCAGCTCCTGGCGGCACGTTTTCAGGCAGCGGCTGGCAGTACGAAGGTCAGTGGGACACCGACAGCGGGAAATTCCTCGGTACCGCGGTCGCCCCGATGTTTTTTCTCACGGCCAAACATGTCGGCGGGACGACGGGAAGCGTGTTCGTGTTGAACGGGTTCCACTACCACGCCGTCTCGTCGAGCGATTGCCCGGATTGCGACCTGAGTCTCTGGCAAGTGGCCGAGACGTTTCCCACCAACGCCCCGTTTTACAGCGGTAGCGGCGAGGTCAATAAACAGTGCATTGTCTTCGGACGCGGCACACAGCGCGGGACAAATGTGATGGCCAATGGCGTGTTGAAAGGTTGGTTCTGGGGCGCCGCCGATAATGTCGAGCGGTGGGGACAAAATATCGTTTCCAATGTCTACACGGATCAAACCAACGGGCAGATGCTTCAGGTATACTTCGGCGCCGGCAAATGCGACCTTTCGACAGGCGACTCCAGCGGCGGGTTGTTCATTCAGAATGGTTCGGCCTGGCAGCTCGCCGGGGTTAATCACGCCGTCGACGGACCATTCAGCACCGACGGCACGACGAACACGCAATTCGACGCGGCGCTGTTGGATATGAATGGCCTTTGGGTTATGGGGATCACGAATTGGATTCAGATAACAGTAGACCAACCAAGCTCCTTCTATACCACGCGCGTGTCGGCCAACCTCGCATGGATCAATGGGGTCCTCGGCGCGGCTTCTCCCGTTGCGCCGGTGGCGAGCTTTTCCGCCGCGCCGACCAGCGGCCCGTGGCCGTTGGCCGTTACCTTCACGGATACTTCGACGGGCACACTGACCAACCGGTTTTGGGATTTTGGCGACGGCGCCACCACCAACACCACCGCCAATATTCTGACCCATAGCTACGGCGGGTCAGGGACGAACACCGTCAGCCTCACGGTGTTGGGCCAAGCGGGCAGCAGTTCCATCATCCTCACCAACTACATTGCGATTGGCAATGAAGAGGCACCCGCGACTCCGCAAGGATTGACGATCACACTCGTTTCAGCCAATCAAGTCAACCTGGGCTGGCAGGCGTCAACGAACGCGGCCGACCTGGGTTTTGTTGGCTACGAGGTGTTCCGCAATGGCGTGCAGGTCAACGCAACCAGCTCGACGAATTTCATCGACCGAAATGTGGCGCCGAGCTCCAATTACTGCTACACGGTGGCGGCGTACAACGCTCAGAGGACGGCGTCGCCGCCGAGCGATGCTGTCTGCACCAACACTCTCGCCACGCCCGGCTCGTTGCTCGGCACCTATAACGGGTTGGTGATCCAGACCAACGCCCCGTCCAACGCGAGCTCGGGCGGTCTTCGACTGGTGATCTCCAAGACCGGGACCTTCACAGCCAAACTGACGATGGGCGGCGTCAGCTCCAGCTTCCGCGGCCAGTTCGATGGCAGTGGCAATTCGACCAACACCGTTACACCCCACGGCGCGAATCAACTCCAAGTGATTCTCCACCTCGACATCGAAGGCCAAACCGAGCAGATCACAGGAACCGTGTCGGACTACACCTTTACATCCGTGCTGCTCGCCGATCGGGCAATATTCAGCCGCACGAACCCGTGCCCCCAATCGGGCGAGTATGCGATCACTTTCGAACCTCCGCCCGGCGATGATGCCAATCTTCCCTCGAACACTGGCACCGCAACGTTTCTGGTGACCAGCGCTGGCACGGGACGAATGACCGGGATTCTCGGTGACGGGACCAAAATCAATGTGAGCGCTCCCGTCTCGCAGTTTGGCACATGGCCGCTTTACGAGGCGCTTTACACGAAAAAGCAGGGGGGCTGCATCGGCTGGGTGATATTCGGCACCAATAATGCGCTGTCCGCGACCTTGGGCTGGTATCGTCCGCCTATGCCAAAAGCCAAAGCCTTTCCGCTCGGATTTTCCACCGCGGTCACGATAACAGGGCGGTGAATCGATTTCATTGTGAGAGGAACTCTGCGTTCTTCGTAACGGAACATGATGCCTGTTTCTCGAAACGCTAACGCGCGCACATCGCTCTCCTGGGCGCACCGCGCGATCCTGGCCACAGTCTCCATGCTGGTTCTTGGTGTGTACATCGCCGCCGCGCATTCGGGCTTTTGGGAATCACTCACACCAGCGGCATCGGAGAATTACTACAACCGGCTGGTTGACGGATTTCGCGCTGGCCAACTCAACCTGAAAAAGGATGTGCCTCCCGGCCTGGCCCAGCTCGCCGATCCATATGATCCCGTCGCCAATGCGCATTATCGTGGCGCCTTTTATCAATTACACGACCTGAGTTATTACAAGGGCCGGTTGTATCTGTATTTTGGAATCACGCCGGCTTTGATCCTGTTTTGGCCCGCCGCCGCGCTCACCGGCCAGTATGTGCTTTATCGACAAGCCGCGCTCTTCTTCTGTGCGCTTGGCTATCTGGCAAGTCTTGGAGTGCTAACGTCGATTTGGCGGCGATGCTTTTCGGAAGTGAACGTCTGGGTGTTGGCGGCAGGCGCTCTGGTCTTGGGTTTGGCTTCCGGCATCCCTGTTCTGCTGGTACGGTGCTCGGTTTACGAAGTGCCGATCAGTTGCGGGTATATGTTGACAATGTTTACGCTGGGGGCGATCTGGCGAGCGTTGCTTGATCCGACGCGAAAACTCCGGTGGGTAATCGCTGCAAGTACCGCATACGGCCTGGCCTTGGGAGCGCGGCCATCCTTGTTGCCTGGCGCAGTTATCCTGTTCGTTCCGTTGATTTGGGACTGGCCCCAAAGAAAAAGTGTGTGGCCATTGCTAGGTGCCTCGGTGGTCCCCATCATGCTCCTGGGAATCGGGTTAATGGTTTACAACGCCCTTCGGTTCAGCAGCCCACTGGAGTTCGGTCTTCACTACCAACTCACGTCCGGTTATCAAATGACGCAGGAGCTTTTCTCGCCGCGGTATATCTGGTTCAATTTCCGGTCGTATTTCCTGCATCCTGCGCGTTGGAGCGGTCATTTCCCCTTCGTAAATGCTGCCACACCTCCGTTTATGCCCAGCGGGCACGGAGCCGCGGAATCTCCCTTCGCAATCCTCCTAAACGTTCCGCTGGTGTGGCTGGCACTGGCGGTGCCACTGGCTTGGCACGCACGGCGGGAACCCACTTGCTCTCGATTGATTTGGTTTTTGACGAGCATGATCTTACTGGTCGTCATTAGCACCGCAACCCTGTTGTGCTACTACACTGCATGCGTTCGCTATCAAATGGAGTTCCTGCCGGAATTGTCGTTGCTTGCCATGATCGGCATTTTCGGATTGGAACAAAGGTTGGCTCATCGGACTGTCTGGCGCCTCTGGGTTCGCGGCGGCTGGTGCCTGCTGCTCGGCTTATCGGTCATGTTCAATTTGCTGTCGAGCGTCGAGCATTACGCCGAGTCGAAACATGACCTGGGAATGACGTTCATGGAACTGGGCAAAATGACGGAAGCCGGGCAGCGTTTCGCCGAGGCTGTGCGACTCGATCCCGACTACGCAGCCGGTCACAACGACCTGGGTCTCGCTCTGGAAGAAATGGGACGGATCGACGATGCGACGGAGCAGTTTAGACAAGCCGTGCGACTTGATCCGGGTCTGATTGCCGCCCGATACAATCTCGCAAATGCTCTCGTGCGCAGCCACAAGGTCGACGAAGCGATCCACGAGTACCAAGAGGTGCTCCGTCTTCAACCGAAGGACCGTGAAGCACACTTTGATGTGGGCGAGATATGTTTCAGCCTCGGGAGGATTCAGGAAGCCGTCGAACAATATCAGGAGGCGTTGCGAATAGACCCCAATTATGCCGAAGCTCATGAGCGCCTGGGAAACGCGCTGGCTCGAACCGGTGACATCAAGGGTGCGGCCGCCCATTTTACCGAGGCCTTGCGCCTCCAACCGAACTCCGCCGAAGCTCACAGCGGTCTGGCCAATGTCCTGATGATTGAAGGTGACGTGGAGGAAGCCATTGGCCAGTACCAGCAGGCGCTGCGCATTGCCCCGGATTCCGCAACAACCCATTACAATCTCGGTGTGGCTTTGGAACGGGCCGGGCGTGTGCCGGAGGCGGTCGAACAATACGCTCGGGCGTCGGATTTGAAACCTGACCTGGCGACCGCGGTGGAGGCGCTTCATCGACTGCGTCGAGATTAGTAAGTCGATTCTGCCTACCGCGTGAGCCGCCGTCGCGTTACAGCCAGACCCCCCAGCAGACCCACGACGACAAGCCCGATCGTCGACGGTTCGGGAACGTTCTGACCCATGAGTTCCTCGGCCTGTGTCTTGAGGCTCGTGCCGTATTGAAAGGTAACATTGGAAATATCCGAGAGGACAAAGTCCTCGGGCAATCCGGAGAATGTGAACACGACAGAATTCTGAATGAGTCCTTGATTCTTCAGGCTGCCCTGGTCATTGATGGCGGAATCATCCACAGTCGTGAGCCCGAAGGCAATGCTCCCCAGGGACCCAAAGCCTTTGATCTTCTGGCTGGAAAGGAGGTTCTTTGTTCCGAACCATTTCAGCGTCTCACTGGAGATCCCCTCATTCGCCCCATTTGGCGCGCCGACCAGGTCGTTCCGATACGCCCATTGCGAGCCCACATCGCCCGTGAACCCGAGTGGCAATCGGTGGCCAACCACCGAACTTCCCATTGGCACCTCAGCCGACACCGGAGTCAGTTTCAGGTCGCCATCGAGCGTGAAGAAGAATGCCGTAAGAATGTCGTTCGCATTCGCAGGATCAGATAAGCTTGTGTTGGAGAGTGTGACGACCAGATCCAAATTGGAAACGACGAACGTCACCTCGGCAGACAAGGTCCCGCCCCCCACGGTGAGTGTGGGGCCCGAGGCGGTGAATGTTTGACCGCTCGTGACTGCGCCGAGGGCCCCCATGGCCACTGCGGCAACTGCTCCCAAAGCTATTCTCATCTCACGATGTCCCGTTACAACGACATCCCCAACGCCTCACCTCTACTAGAGCACCAACCAGACCACTACGCGGGAAAAATGTGGCGACGTAACACCTTGCAGGCCAATGAAAATCAACCGCACAGGCTCATGAGCGAAACCGGTTCTCCTCATGCCAGCCCATCTTTGGCGGTCCACAATGAGCGACCCTCGTCCCCCGAGAGATGCAGATCTCCATGCGACTTCCCGTTCGTTTTCGGGCAATCGATTCTTGACAGGCGGTCACTGTAGGTGGTATGGATCGAACCGTTGCGAGCACCCCGCTTGTGAAGCCCCCTGTTTAGGGGGAGGGGATTTATTATGAAGACACAAGTGGGGGTCGTCGCTCTGTTTGCCGCTCTTCTGCTTTCTTCCACAGCGCGTGCCAGCGTCACAGGCGCATCTTGGTGGGATGATTGGGATGGCGCTCTCGTTTGCAGTGGTACCAATTGGAATGCAGCCACCGGGGTCTTGAGCATGTCCGGCAATCAATATTGGGGTCCGGGCCACATGGTCGGAACCATCGATACCTCCGGCCCCGAAGATCCGATGATCACCCTGGCCAGCGGCATCGAAAATGACACCAACTTCACATGGACATCCTATATCGTCAATGTGTACATGAGTTCGACGTTCACGCTGACCAATGCCGCCGTGACCCTCCCGATCGATTGGACCATAGCCGGCACCGTCGAGCCATCGTCTCCGCTGGTCAGCGGCCCGTACGCCGGCGATTACGAAGCGTCCCTGACCCTCGCTGCGGGAACTCCGGTCGCGGTTGGCGATGAACTGGACTTTCAATATCAACTGAAATTCTCCGGTTCCTCGCACTTCGCATTCACCCAGGAGGTCATTCCCGTTCCCGAGCCGGGCGCCATCGAATTTGCCACGCTCGGTGGGTTGATGCTCGCGCCACTCGCCTTTGCGCGCCGCAGCCGACGGACTCCAAAGGCCTGACGTTCCAAACCTGAATACGTAGGTTCGTGGGCGACTGGTATCTTCCAGTCGCCCTCTTATTTCACCAGCCGTCCCCACTCTCTTGCGCCCAGGCAGCAACGGCTGCCGAACTTTTGTCTTGTAGCACCGCGATTGCTCCATACGATTCGTCCCATGCCACATTTATTCGAGCCATTGAAACTGCGCGGATTGACCCTTCGCAACCGCATCGCCGTCTCCCCAATGTGCATGTATTCCAGCGACGACGGCTTTGCCAATGATTGGCACCTCGTCCATCTCGGCAGCCGGGCCTGCGGCGGAGCGGCGCTCGTCATCGCCGAGGCGACCGCCGTTGAACCTGAAGGACGCATTTCGCCCGGCGATCTCGGCTTGTGGAAGGACGAGCACATCGAGTTCTTAAAACGCGTCACGACATTCATCAAATCCCAGGGCGCGGTACCGGGCATTCAGCTTGCTCACGCTGGTCGCAAGGCCAGTACCTATTCGCCGCTGGTGCGCTCGCAAAAGGGCTATGTACCGATCGGGCATGGCGGGTGGCGACCCGCCGCTCCCAGCCCGATTCCATTCGACGAGACCGCCACCATGCCGGAGGAGTTGACCATCGACGGGATTCAGCGAATCGTCCACATGTTCGTGGAGGCAACCGGTCGCGCTCTGAAGGCCGGCTTCGAAGTGGTCGAGATTCATTCCGCCCACGGGTATCTGCTCCACGAGTTTCTGTCGCCCCTTTCGAATCATCGCCACGACGCTTACGGCGGCTCGTTCGAGAATCGCACCCGACTCGTCTGTGACGTCGTTTCTGCCGTCCGTAATATCTGGCCCGAGGACAAACCGCTCTTCCTGCGCATCTCCGCCACCGATTGGAAGGAACCCGACGGCTGGACCCTGGCGCAGGCTGTCGAGTTGGCAAGAATGGTGAAGCCTCTCGGCATCGATCTGATCGATTGTTCGTCCGGTGGCCTTGTTCCCGATGCCAAGGTCCCAGTTGCTCCCGGCTACCAGGTGCCGTTCGCCGAGAGAATCCGCCGCGAATCCGCGATCGCCACCGGCGCCGTCGGCCTCATCACATCCACCGCCCAGGCCGATCAGATCATCCACAGTGGTCAGGCCGACCTCGTCCTGCTCGCCCGTCAATTCCTCCGCGATCCCTACTTTCCGCTGCACGCCGCTGCCGAGCTCGGCCTCGATATCCGCTGGCCCGAACAATACGCGCGTGCCAAGGAAAAATAGTCCGGGCATTCGTCCGTCACCCGTTGCGATCTTGCGCATTTCAACCTCTTGCGTGTTTCGGCTTGCGGCGCCATCGGCTCCGAAGTACGTTCGCCCATACATGAATCGCCTCACGCCATGTCACCTCAAGCAAGTGCTCTTCCTGCTGCTCGCGGTAATCACCGTGGCGTTGCTCACGGGTTGCGAGGCATTACATTGCACGACCTGCCCGGACGCGCAAAACCAGCCTTCTTCGCAACGCCCCGCATAGTTGTCTCGGCGCGACGACCTTACTGTCCCCGTAAAATCTGCTCGACGGCAAGGAGGGAGCCGGGACACCTCTTGATTTCCCGAATTCGCCGTTGACCTGGTCGCTCCCGCTCGCTACCATGGAAACCAATCGGGAATCTCTTACGGGAGCGCAACTTTCATGGCTGGCACCGATATCGTTTCGTTGCAGAAGGAAGGCCGCAAATTCAAACCCGCCGCGGCATTCGTCAAACAAGCCCACATCAAATCGCTTGCGCAGTACCGCAAACTCTACGCCGAGTCGATCAAGTCCCCGGCGAAATTCTGGCCGCGCATGGCGAAAGAACTCCACTGGTTCAAGCCGTGGAAGAAACTCGTCGAGTGGAACGAGCCGTTCGCCAAATGGTTCATCGGCGGACAAATCAATCTCTGTGACAACTGTCTGGACCGACATCTCGACGGCCCGCGTCGCAACAAGGCCGCAATCATTTGGGAAGGTGAACCCGGCGACCAACGCGTTCTCACCTACACGGATTTGCACCGCGAGACGTGCCGATTCGCCAACGTGCTCAAACGCAATGGCATCGTCAAAGGCGATCGCATCATCATTTACATGCCGATGGTCCCCGAAGCCGCCATCGCCATGCTCGCCTGCGCTCGCATTGGCGCGACGCACTCCGTCGTCTTCGGCGGATTCAGCGCCCAGGCGCTCATCGACCGCATTCACGATAGCGGCGCGAAAATGGTCGTCACCGCCGATGGCGGTTATCGCCGCGGCACAACCGTTCCGCTGAAGAAGAACGTCGACGACGCCCTGCAACAATCCCCTTCGATCACCCGTGTCATTGTGCTTCGCCGCACCGGCTCGGAAGTCATCATGCAGGACGGCCGGGACGTCTGGTGGCATCAGGAATTGGAGCACGTCGACGCGAATTGTCCCGCCGAAAAACTCGACAGCGAGCATCCGCTCTTCATCCTGTACACCAGCGGCAGCACCGGCAAACCCAAGGGTGTCCTCCACTCCACCGCCGGCTATCTCCTCGGCGCGTATCTGACGACCAAATACGTCTTCGATTTGAAAGAACAGGACACGTACTGGTGTACCGCTGACATCGGCTGGGTCACCGGCCACAGTTATTCCGTTTACGGCGCGCTCGCCAACGGCGCGACCACGCTCCTCTACGAAGGCGCGCCGAACTGGCCCGAGCCCGACCGTTTCTGGCGCATCATCGACAAGTACAAGGTCACCATCTTCTACACCGCCCCGACCGCCATTCGCGCGTTCATGCGCTGGGGCGATCAATGGCCCAACAAACACGACCTCGGCTCGCTGCGCCTCCTCGGCACCGTCGGCGAACCCATCAATCCCGAAGCGTGGATGTGGTATCACACCCTCGTCGGCCACAAACGTTGCCCGATCGTCGATACGTGGTGGCAGACCGAAACCGGCTCGATCATGATCGCCCCGCTTCCCGGCGCCATCCCCACCAAACCCGGTAGCGGCACGCTTCCGTTCTTCGGCGTTGACGCCGCGGTCGTCAATAGGGAAGGGCAGGAGCTTCCGCCGAATGTCGGCGGCTACCTCGTCATCCGCCGGCCATGGCCGTCGATGCTCCGCACCATCTGGGGCGACCCCGAGCGCTTCAAACGCCAGTACTGGAGTGAAATCCCGCACGTCTATTTTACCGGGGACGGCTGCCGCCGCGACAAGGACGGCTATTTCTGGATCGTTGGCCGCATCGATGACGTCCTCAATGTCGCCGGCCACCGCATCGGTACTGCCGAGGTTGAAAGCGCGCTCGTCTCGCATCCGAAAGTCGCCGAAGCCGCCGTGGTCGGCCGACCCGACGACCTGAAAGGCCAGGCGCTCGTCGCTTTCGTCACCCCGCGCAGCGGCGTCAATGCCACTCCCGAATTGAAGGACGAGCTTCGTGCCCATGTGGCAACTCAAATCGGTTCGCTGGCCAAGCCCGATGACATCCGCTTCACCGATTCGCTGCCCAAAACGCGCTCGGGCAAAATCATGCGCCGTCTTCTCAAGGAAATCGCCGCCGGTGGCGACGTCAAAGGCGATACGACCACCCTCGAAGATCTCTCCGTCCTCGCCAAACTCAAATCCGACGAGGAATAAATTCGGTCGGAGGGACGCGCTCTGTCGCGTCCGCCTTGTCGCATCGCTCCGTCGCCTGTCATCCTTAGCGCAAGCGAAGGATCTCAGTCGTTCGTTCCTCAATTGGGTTCGTTTTTGGCTTCGTTTTGGTAACTTTTCCACGCCGGCTTGAATCAAATTGGGTTCGTTTTGCAATCCCACCCCCCTCACTGCGCCACCTGCACCGCCAAGGGCGGCGGAACCGCTTCCCCCTTGCGCAGTCGTTGCATCCGCTCCAGTTGATTCATCGCCCGGTATAGCTGCCGTTCCAAACTCCCCTCATACCGCACGATCTTCTCCGCCACCGCCGTCTCCGGCAGAAACGTCGCATCTCGCCGCGCCTCCGCTTCGTGTTCCTCGCGCTCGGCCGCCAACGCCGTCTTCGCCTCGCACCGCGCCAGCTCCTTCTCGACATAACCCAACACCAGCTCCCGCTCCTTCGCCCGCAACGCCTCCGCCTCCAATCCTTCCGCGCCGCTCCTCGCCACCTCCCGCGCCTTCCTCAATCCGGCGCTGATCGAATTCGGCTCGTCCGCAAACGCCGTCGCTACCCGCTCCTCCGCTTCCTTCGTCAATGCCCCGTCTTTCTCAACGCTGGCGCGCACTCCCTCCAGGATGTGCTGCAGATACGCCAGGCCCAACGTGCTCGACTCCGCCCGCCCCGTCAGCAGGGCCACCTGGAACTTCGCGGGACTGAACTCGTCACGCCTCATCCGCGCCTCGTGCACTGATTCCCCGATCTCCCCCCGTTCCGCAATGATCACCCGATGCAGCCGCCAGTAACTCGTCGCGATCCGTTCCACCAACATCTCCTCCATCGGCCCCTCCGGCGCGTAGTAGTCCCAATAGCGACGATAGATCGCCTGAAACTCGCGCTCGTGCTCGTCCTCGTATCGCCCGCGCAACACCACCTCACGCGCCAGCATCCCGCGCTTCGCCGCGTTCAACCGCGAACACGCCTTCCCATGCGCCGTTCGCGGCCCGGTCGACCGCGACGCGTTCTTCCGATTCGCTTCCACCTGCTTCATCGACGTTGTCCCTTTCATGTTTCCCATCCTTTCGTGACCCGAAAGTCTGGCACATTTCCGAAAAACCCGTGAATGTACTTTGGAAGGTTTGGAAGGTTTGGAAGCTTTTCTTTTGACCAGCCCGGGGGCAGGTTCAGAGCCTCTTGGAAGACGATCGTTCCTGCATTCGAGCCGACCCCCCCTAAACGCACCGGTTCGGGAGCCACACGCGCCCTCGCGTGCCCGGCTTAACACCACATCCACCCGTCTCTCACCCCGGGAACAAACCCCACGCCCATTCCTCCTACTGTACGGTGTGCGTTGACCCGATTCGGGTACAGGGTCGCAGAGATACGGGCTGGCGATGCTTCGACGAGGGGTGTCCCTGAGAAAATTCCCGTTGTTTGGAAAGGACATGTCATGAAGTCTATCCGGAGACCTCTTGCCGCCACTCGTCGGCATTGGCGTCCGCAAAGCACGACAGCAACATCTTAAGCAGTAACCCGTCCTGATCAGATGCCTGCCTTACCCCTAGTCAGTCGTAGGTGGCTGAGAATCGACCGGTGGACCTTTCCCCACCGGTCGGACGGGTCCTGGCAGGCCGACCGCGTGACCTGCGAGCAACCCCATCCCGTTGAACACGACAACGGGATCTTTAGAGGTGCGCCTTTCAAAACTGCTTCTCGCGGACAACCGAGCCGGACCGGTCAAAATACTGAAGCTTCGTCCCCCGGACCTCCACTCGTGTGATCTGGTCCGTAGCCGACTCGAACACAAAATCATCCACCACATACACCCGGCCAGTCGCTGTGCGCCCGACGAAGTATCGCTCCTTGTCGCGCATCGGAATCTCCACCGAGAACAAGGTACAGGTTGACCCGTCCGATTGCGGGAAGCGACCGAGCCCGCCGCAGCCGTAGCCAGGAAACGCGAGATCGAAGACCGCCTCGGCGAGAGCCGCGTCGCTGGGGAATGACCGGGGAATGCGCGCGCGGGTCATCACCTGCTCAATTCTGGGAAGCTCATTCGTGTCCAGGTTATTGGGATCGTCTTTGTAATCTTCATAGCTCTCGTACCGTTTGCTCATCTTGAATGTCTCGCCGCGGTACGGGATGGTCGTGTCACCGCCGACATCACGTGAGCCGCCGGGGTGGAGCCGATGTGCCAGGACAAATACCGCGAGCGCGGCGGCAAAGACAAAGACCCAGCGCACTCGGCTCTTGGGGGGATTCAGAATGGGAGGCTCTTGCATGGCACGTTGTGCCTGCTCGACCTCTTCGTCGCTCATTTTTACATACAGGCCGCGTGTGACGTGATCCTCGAATGCCTCAAGACTGCGTTCATCAATCCATTGCAGCGCGGCGGTACTGTCGGAAAACACCCGCGGCGTTAGCCCGCGTTTCTGCAGTTCCCCCTCGAATTTCTGATGGATCACTGCCGGGTCGCGAGATTGCACTAACATCTTTTCCCTGCCGGGAGGCGGATCGTAATAGCGTTTCTCGTTCGTGACTGTCAGACTGCCCGTATGGAATGCGGCTGCGAAAGAGATGGTGATGTTCTCTCTTACCTGATTGACCGGCGACGGGACTCGAAGCTTGACATAGTTTAAGAACCCGATTTGCCAGCGATCCCGGTGAAGATAGGTGATCCCGCCCGTGTCCAGATACATGGGGTTCACGTGGCGCTCGATTTTCGAGAACAAACACTCCCCAAACCCGAGCCGGGTAAACACCTTCCTTTCCCATTCCGTTGCGTGCCAGAATCGGTCCGAGAGCTTTTCCTTCGGGCAGGCCCTGTCCGCCGAAAGGTGCGGCATCCAAGTCCCACCCTGTCGCCGCCGCGAGAAACGGGAAGCAGCGAGCATGCGCGGGAGGTTGCGCGCTCCATACCAACGCACCAACTCGTGAATCGTCAGCGCGCGAGTATTCGTCCTGTAATAACCCGGCGTGGCCATGGTCTGTCAGCGGACGTGCAGATTCAGTGTCGAGAAGCCATTCTATCGGACTCTGCCCTCAGGCTTCAACTCGTTTGCCTGGATGAAATTCCCGCCACGTTTTTCGCAAACTACGGACGGCGATCCACACAAGCAGTCCGCCAACACCCAGGTAGAATAACAGGCCCAGATACACCGAGCCGACCAGATGCCCGCCGGTCACGATCGGCGTGCCGTCGTTCGGGTTCTGCGTGAGAAACAACATGATGCCCGACTCGCCCAGATAGGGGGCATGATTCCCGGCAGAAAGTGAGATGGCGCGGGGCCCGAGTTGCATTCCATTCGGCAGGGGCCAGCAGGCGGTGAGCACCTGTGCCGTGATCGTGAACGCATGGTCAAATCGTCCATTCCGCCGTGTCGCGGCAACCGCAAATGCGTTTCCCGAAATGCTGAACCCGTCCACGATCGGACCCGAGTCCACGTCGTACCAACCAAAATTCGTAACGTCGTTCGGATACTCGCGAAATCCAGCGGCCCACCAACGTTCCTGCCAAAAATACTTCTCATACAAGTCGTACCACTGCCTGGACTGCTCGGGCCAGAGGTCGGGCGCCGAGATGAGCACATGCGAGTTGCCAATCCCGCGCGAGGTCTCATCCTGGTGCCCGCTCAGGTAGTCAACGGAGTAGGGGACCAATCCATGCGCATCCACCATCTTGCCTTCAAATCCCCGGATGGCTCTGGCGTAAAACGCCGACCGGTCGATCCCGAGCAGTTGGTCCGCCTCCTTGATCCACGCAATCGCCGCCAAAACGTCGATCGGGTAACATTCCGTCGGATAATCTTCCAGCACGCCGAGCTTCGATCGGTCCAGTTCCGCCGCCAGCGAATCCACCTGGTCGCGCAACAGCGCCCGGTACTGACCGCGTCCATCGAGCTTCTCGTAACTCGTCAGCCCTGAAATCACCAGCGAGCGGAAAAAACGTTTTGCGTGTGCCAATAGTCATTTCCCCAATGCTGCTTCACCCACGTGTGATGGGTTGGATCGACAATCAGGTCCTTGGCAGCCTCCACCGCGCCCCATGAATACGAGATTGGTGAATAGCGCGACAACCGGTGATCCTTCTCCCATGCCGCTTGCAGCGCTTCGGTCGACCGCAGGTAAAACACGCACGTGAACATTGGCCACTCGGTGCTGGGAACGTCGTAGAGATCCAGATGCGCAGCTCGCTTCGAAGCGACACGCTCCCGTGCCCATTGCTCGATGCGCGGCGTCAGATACCGATGCATCCGCCAGGCCTTGGACGGAATCCCGGGTCGGCGCATGGCCGGATCGGCGATGTCGCGAATGGTCGTCAGTCCCGGGAATACAAGAAACCACAACGCAAGGCCGGCCACCAACAGGTTACCCGCCGCCTGATTCGTAATTCGCAGCGTCCGGAGTATCGTCCGTGCGCGAGCCGTTTTCAATTGAGCCTGATTTGGCAGCGAGTTGTCAGTTGTTCATCGGACTGGTATTGGATGCAATCCAGTTGACGAGCAGGAACGTGCAGACGAAATACGAAAACACGCCGTACAGCGTGTCGCTGGCGGAATGCGAGTGTCGATCCACCGCAAGGAAAACATTCACACAAAACGCGACGGCCAGCAACACCACCATCATCCCCTGCCACGACACCGGGTAGTACACCCAGCCAAAACGTTTAAACCAGAACCGCTTCATGGTTGTACTTTGTGCTACAAAGTATTAATCGTCAAGCGCAAACTGTGAATGCTCCTCCGCGTCGCCCGATGCCCGGGATCGGGTCAGGCCTGCGCTCCGGGCCCGGGCAGCACTCCCAGTTGCTGGAGCAAACCCGCCGTGTCCATAAGAATGCGACTCTCCGTCATCCTGCCACCGCGCACCACGTCGATCACCACGCCCCAAACCGTCACCTTTCGTCCCGTCGCCGGTATTCCGAGAAATTCGTCACGATGCGTGCCCGTCCACGTAAACCGGCTCACCACGTTGTCGCCTTCGGCAATCTGTTCGAGGATTGTCCATCGACTGTCTGGAAACGCTGCCGCAAAGCCACCGAGCACCGTTCGCAGCCCCTCGCGTCCCGGTCCCTGGCCGGGGAAGGGCACATGCTCGACAAAACCTTCCACCACCAGCTTGTCGAGCGACTTGAGGTTCTTCTGATTGAGCGCCTGTTCGACAAACTGCTGAATCACGACTTTGTTTGCATTGGTACTCATCGCGGTATCTTCCCTTTCGTCACCTTTCGATCCAACCATTTCTCCATGCTGGTGGGCGTGAAGCTCGCCAGCCGCTCCAGCGCTTCCGCCGGCTCACGCGCGACGATTAACTGCGACAATTGTTCGGGCCGCAAAAATCGCGACTCGACCATGTGCTCCAGGTACTTTACCAGCGGATCGTAATAGCCGTTCACGTTGAGCAGCGCGCACGGCTTGGCGTGCAGCCCGAGCTGCATCCAGACGAATACTTCAACGATTTCTTCCAGGGTGCCGACGCCACCCGGCAACGCCAGAAAACCGTCTGCCAGCGAAATCATCTTGGCTTTGCGTTCGTGCATCGACGCGACGACGTGTTGTTCGGTCAGGCTGTTGTGCCCAACCTCCCAGCGAACCAGATGCTCGGGAATCACGCCCACCACTCTTCCGCCCCCCGCCAGCACCGTATCGGCAAGTATGCCCATCAACCCGACGTTCCCGCCGCCGTACACGAGGGTCAGGTTGCGCTTCGCCAGCAGCGTCCCCAATTCTCGCGCCGCCTGCACAAACGCCGGGTCTTTCCCCGGGCTCGAACCGCAATAAACACAAATCGAGGTCATGGGGCAGCGAAGCTATCGTTGGGCCGCAAGTGTGGCAAGTCGAAATGTCCTCACTCCCGCCACCCTTCCTGGCGCAGGAGCTCACGGAAGCTTTCATTCTGTAACGACAGCGGCGGAAGATAATGGCCAACGTGCTCCCGCTTCCACCAGGCTCCGTCGGCATGAGAGTCGGTGAAATGGTACAGATACAACTCGGCGCGGACGAACGTCGGCGGTTTGTCGGGAAACGGATTATTCGCGAGCAAGCCGAGCACGGGTTTGTCATTCTGCAACAGCTTCGCGACGAGATTCAGAATCCAAGGGTTGTCCCGATAATCCGACATCGCCGCGAACCACATTTGCCAATCGAGCTTCCAATGGTATGGCGACACGATACAGGGACGCCGACGCGGATTGCCGGGTTTGCCCTTGAATTCGTATTCGCGCCATGGCGTATCGTCCGTCGGACTGTCGGAATCGGTTCCTTCGATGATGATCTCGTATCGTTCGCGTGTGATGCTGCCAAACGCGCCGTATGTGTTGACGAGGTGGAGCGGCTCAAAACTGGCGTTCATCGCCTGCTCCGGTGAAATCAGATTCAGGGTGGGCCGAATGCTCAAGACCGCAACCACAGCGAGCAGCACGTAAACAGCGATTCGATGAGCGAGCGGCGAGTAGGTCGGCTCGGGATGATAAATCCGAAACACTTTCGCGAGCATCGCGTCGTCGAAACAGGGGATGCACAGAGCAATCGTCACGTAATTGAGCCAGGAAAGATTGCCGCTGAGAATCAAGGAGAATTGCAGGTAAATCTGGATCAATCCCGCAGCAGCGCGAATCTTTCGCCAGGGCGCGAACAGAAACCACGGCGCGATCAATTCGGCAAACAACGTAAACGCCACGCAGCTCCTCTGCCACCAATGCGGCAGATGATAGAGGTACCAACTCAACGGATTGGGCAATGGTTGCGTCTCGTAGTGGTAATAAAGGCACGTCAGATCACGCCAGCAAATGTCGCCGCGCATCTTGATCATGCCCGCGCCGAAGATGACGCGGAACAGCACCCACAATAGCAGCCACAGTACGATTCGGGGAGGCTTCGTGTTTGAGGAACCGAGGAAAATCGCCAGGAAACCGCTCTCGAGCAGAAGTGTCTCCCAGCCGAATCCGTAAAACACCTGCCCGACATTTACGAGCGATAAATCAATCAGCCACAACAGCGCCCACACCGCGACCGAGAGCCAGATGCTCCACCGCTCGGAAATTCCCGTGACAGCCACGAGCGACAGAACGAGCCCGCACCAGATCATCGCGGTGATGAACGAGTCGGAGTGGTCGACCCAGAACATGCTCGGCGCTTCCCAGAATGTCGCGCGTTGGAGAAACAGTCGCACCGGTAGCAGGCCATGCTCGCCGAGCAACGGAATGTACTGATTTGCCGCGATGAGAAACGCGATCAGGTAGACCGCTCCCAGCAGTCTCTGAAAGCAGTACCGCGTCAGCCAGTACGATGAAGTCGGGACGTGTTCGGTGCTCATGCCGAAGCGCAGGCCTGCGTGCCCGCGATCACTAATGGCTACATCACTGCCCCGCGCGGTTCAATCTCGAAGCTGTTGTGGGCCTCAGGCCGATGCCGTCACGGCATTTGGCACCGGGTGAAGATGATGTTGATAATGCGCGGCTTGCTCGAAGCATGTAAGCGCTTCCTGATAGCGTTCGAGACGATTCAGCACGTTACCCTTGCCGATGTACGCGTCGGCATGGGAATCGTCGAGCAAGAGGGCGCGCTCGTAACTGGCCAGCGCTTCTTCGAGGCGCCCGAGACGTTCGAGCGCCGCGCCCTTCTTGATGAACGCATCGGGCGCATGCCCGTTGAGCGAGACGGCCTGCTCGAAACAGGCAAGGGCATCCATCGGGTGCCGCTGTTCGAGCAGCGCTTGACCGCGTGCGAGCAGCGCGCCCACGTGCACGGCGAGTTCGGGCGCATGCGCCGTCGTCGGAAGAGGACACTTGAAGACTCCCGGCACTTGTCCCCGTCCGCGGAGTTTGCTCTGCAGCGACCACACATAGAACCCCGCGCCGATGGCGGCAATGATCACCATCGCGCCCAGGGCGAAAACGGCGCGCCGCAACGATTCGATGCGCTGCGTCGCGGCTTGGGATTGTTGGCGGGCTTCTTCCACCGCCTGCAATGTCGCCCGCTGCTGAGTTTGGAGTTGCTGCATCGCCTGGAGCGCGAACGTAAGGACTGCGGCACGTTCATCACGGGCGCGCGAGGCGCTATTGGTGGAGGATGGGCTGGTCTCAGCGGAGAACGACGGCACAGAGAATGCCGTGAACGTACAGACCAACAGGCCCGTGCGTAAGGCTCCACGGAAACTTCTGCACATCTTCACGAAGGATTCCCCGAACAGCGACAATAGGGAGAAACGGCCAGAAATCAACAAAAAACCGCTGGTTACGACGGCGGCTTGGCGAAACCCATTACCTGCACGACCTTGTTTCGGCTCGTCGCACCGTGGATGATCTCCACATCCCGGCGTTTCACGCCAAGCCATTCCGCGATCACTTCCACCACGGCTTCGTTCGCCCGGCCGTCCTCGGGAGGAGCCGTGACATAAACCTTCAGCGATCCATCCGCTTGCCGCTGCACCTTGGCCTGTCTGGCCCGTGGGGTGACTCGCACGCTAAACGTTGTGACTGGGGAAGATCGCTCGGCCATCGTTGGTACCCCTTCTTCAGTGAACAACCACATCCGTGAGAATGTCACCACCCAGTTGTTTTGTCGCGGGATCCATGGCCCCGCAGCCTTTGTCGTGCCGAGCCGGGTTGGGTGGTCGCGGGCAGGTATTATCGGATGGTTCCGTGTCGCCGTGACCATCGAGCGCGGCGGAGTTGATGGTGACTGCATAGCGGAAATCTTCGTGGCCTGCTCCCTGCCCGGGGTCGTTGGCACAGTCGTAGGTCACATTGTAGACCAGCGTCAGTTTCTTCTTGGGCGCCAGCACGAATGGAAACCCCTTCTTCGGTGGGACCACCGATATCGCTGGTACCGGACAAGCGCCAAGCGATTCGACGGTGAGAGCCACCACGTTCGTGAGCATGTCCAAACCCGTGAAGTCTTCGGCGTTCGTCCCCAGGTTCTGAATCATGATCTTCACGGGTTTGATCAGGCTCGGTTTTGCGGTTGTCAGCGGAATCTTCTTCGGCGGCACGACGCTCAGAACGGCGAGGTTGTGCGCGGGCTGGAGTGCGCCAATCACGATCACGCGAAAGCTGCACGTATTGGTGTTGCCCGAAGTGTCGACAGCGGTGAACGTGACCAGGTTCGTGCCGACCGGGAATACTGAACCGGAAGCCGGCGAGCAATAGTTGGTCGCAATGCCGCAATTGTCGCTGGCGGCCGGTAACGCGAACTCAACAACCGCATTGGTGAGGCCCGCTGCCAGATTGGTAACGATGTCCGAGCACGTACCAATTGACGGTGGCGTGTTGTCGACGACGATGATCTGCGCGTTGCAGGAACTGGAGGCGCCACCGTTGTCGACAACGGTCAGTGTGACGGAATTCGTGCCGAGGCTGAAAGGTCCCGGCGGAGCCAGTGACCGGCTGGTAATCGTGCCGTCGCTGTCGTAGGAGCCGGCGTCGACGGAAACGGCCGTTACGGCTGCCTGGCAATTGGCGCCAGCGCTCACTACGATATTGCTGCACAACGCCACGGGCGGCTGATTTGGCGCGGGTAGATTCTGGACGATCACGTGGAAGCTGCAGGTGTTCGTGTTGGCGGATGAATCGATCGCCATACACGTGACGACATTGGTGCCCACGGCGAAAGCGCTGCCGGAAGCGGGCGAGCAGTTCGTAACCACGCTGCCGCAGTTGTCGCTTGCCGTCGGCGCGCCGAAGAACACGTTCACTTGCGATTGGCCGAACGGGATGTTCGTCACGATGTCCGCTGCGCAGGAGATTGTGGGCGGCGTCTGATCGAGAACCGTGATGGTTGCGTGACAGGAATTCGTTGCGCCCTGGTCATCTGTTACCGTCAGCGTCACGGTGGTGACACCGACCGGATACGGACCAGCCGGGGCGAGCGTCATGTTGGCGATCGTGCCGTCGGGGTCGTAAGATCCGTTGTCGATGGCGGCGGCAGCGACGTTCTGGACGCAGGAGCCGTTGGCATTTGTGGTCACATTCTGGCAACGGGCGACCGGCGGCTGGTTCGGCGGCCGAATCCACACCTTTGTGGCCGTGCACGTGGAAGAGGCGCTCCCTACAAATGCGATGGCCTCGATGACATCGCTGCCCGTCGACATATTACTCGTGTAGAGGAACGCCGCCTGACCATTCGTCGAGGTTGTGGCATTGGTCCCCTGACCGAGATTGGGTCCTGAGATCACGCTGAAATCGACGGGAACGCCGCCTCCAGTCGATCCATTGGCCGTGACTGTGTCGACAACGGTGTCCGACAAGCCCACCAGGTTTGTGATCAGATTCGGGGCCAATGAGCAGGTGATGTTGGTGATCGTGCAATAGGTTGGGCTGAAGACGACGAGTCCGAGCGACGGATTGTCGAGTTGGTCGATGATGCTGTCGTCGGGATTCGCCGTCGTCCAACAATTGGAGACGGCGGAGATGTTCCCGGACGAGCCGGATAATTCGACGTCCGCCCGCGCGCCGGGATTCTCGAAATCGTTTTGCCCTGCCGAATGCGAGGCGCCGCCGCCGAGGTCGATTCCGTTGTAGGGCATCGAGAACGACAGGACACCGTTGCTCTGGGAATTGGTAATCTGGTTGTGCTCGATGCGGATGGCGTTACTGTTCGGCAGCGAGCCGTAAACGCGAATGCCGGTGGGCAGGCCATCGATGAGGTTGTCGACGATCACGACGTTGTTGGAGTAACCATTGACGCCGATGCCCTGGTTCCCGCTGCTGCTGACCGGGTCGCCGCCGGGCGCGCGATAGAAATAACAATTGGTGATGACCACCGAGCTGACCGTGTAGGTGCGGACGCATTCACCGTAGTCGAGGTGTGACGCCTGGATTGTGCAGTCATCGACGCGCACGTCGGAAAAGTTTGCGGGGGCATCGTTGATGTTGATGGTGTGATCGATCTGGCCGGCCTGTTGGACGAGGTGATAGATGCGGGCAACGCATCCCTTCAACTGGAAGCCGACGTCCCATTGCTGCAAAATGATCCGCGTATACAGGGACACGTTGGTGGCAAACAGCGCGCCGTCCAGGACCGTCACGGAAAAGTTGCGGGTATTGTTGAGCGTCACATCGTTCAAAATCAGTGTCGTATTTGAGGCGGCAATGCCCTCCGACACTGTCGGCGAGTAGGTGCCGCCATAAATCGGATCGCCACCGCACAGTTCCAGCCCGTCCAATTCGACCGTGCCCGCCGAAGTGATGGTCACCAACACGTCGTTCGTGTGGTGGATGAGGCAGTTCGTCGACCCCGAGCCGATGATGCGCAATGGTGCGGTGATGTTCAGATACTCGCGGTAGGAGCCGGCCTCCACCTGGATCGTGTCATTGGAGTTGGCGGCGTTGATGGCCGCCTGGATGGTCGGATACTGATTGGTCACGAAAAGGGTGGCGCCGAACGATGGGAGCGGCAGACACAATGCGACCACGGTCAAAACCCAGCGAAGGACATTTCTCCACCTCCCAGTGGTCACGGGCGGACTCTCTCCGAAAGCACCGTGTCTGTCGACAACGATTTTACCCGGAAACCATGACGTTGTCCGCGACGTGCCAGATGGTAATATGGAGCCAATGCAAACCCTGTTCCTCGTGGGCCCGACGGCGGTGGGCAAGAGCGCGGTGGCCCTGGAATTGGCTGGCCTCGCAAACGCCGAGATCGTCTCGGCCGATTCGATGCAGGTCTATCGCGGCATGGACATCGGCACGGCCAAGCCGGGGCCCGAAGAACGCGCTCTTGTTCCGCACCATCTCATCGACGTGTGCGAGGTGAGCGAGGTGTTTGATGCGAAACGGTTCGTCGATCTTGCGGAGAAAGCGATTGCCGACATTCATTCGCGCCGAAGAACCACGCTCGTGGTCGGCGGCACGGGCTTGTACATTCGCGCATTGCGTCACGGATTGTTCGTGGGGCCGTCCCGCAATGAGCAACTCCGCATCCGACTCGAAGCGATGACCGCGCCGCAATTGTTCGAGGAACTCCAGCGAGTGGATCCGCAGACCGCCAAACGCATTGACCGGCACAATCCGCGGCGGCTGGTGCGGGCGCTGGAGGTGTTTCACGACACGGGTCAACCGATCAGCGCGCTGCAGAAGCAATGGGCCGTCAACCAGCTCGACCAGCTCGCCACACCCATCATCTGTCTGAGTCGGAATCGCGAGGATTTGCGCGCCCGGATCGAGAACCGGATCGACGAGCAGATCAGGGCGGGGTGGGTGGAGGAAGTGCGGCGGTTAATGGCGAAGGGATTGGAGAAGAATCCGACCGCGCTTCAGGCGGCCGGCTACCGTGAGCTGGTGGCGCATATCCATGGCGAACTTCCTCTGGACAAGACGGTGGCGCTGATCAAAACCCGCACGCGGCAACTTGCGAAACGACAATTGACTTGGTTTCGACGCGAACCTCGGCTACAGTGGCTGGAGATCGGGCGCGAGGAACAGCCTACCGCAACGGCAAATCGTGTCCGGGACATTTTACATTCAGAGGAGAGAACTTCGGCACGTTGAAGATGCACGACACGCAGGAGCCGCTTCGCGAGCGCGCGCTCCTCATTGGATTGGAGAGACCCGGCCACGACAAGTGGGCCGTGAAAGATTCGTTGGAGGAACTTCGCGAGCTGGCGCAGACTGCCGGCGCGGACGTCGTTGAGCTGATCAGCCAGAAACGCGACACCATCGCCGCCGCGACATTCATCGGCAGCGGCAAAGTGGCGGAACTGTCCGCGCGCTGCCGCGACACCGGCGCCAACATGGCGATCTTCGATGATGATTTGTCTCCCGCCCAGGGGCGCAACCTCAGCGAGATTCTCGGCCTGAACGTGAAGGTCATCGACCGCACCGAGCTCATCCTCGACATCTTCGCGCAACGCGCGCGGACGCGGGAAGGCAAGATCCAGGTCGAGCTGGCCCAACTCCAATATATGCTGCCGCGCCTGGCCGGTTTGTGGACCCACCTGTCGCGTCAGCGCGGCGGGGTTGGCTCGCGCGGTCCGGGCGAACAACAGCTCGAAGTTGACCGCCGTCGGGTGCAGGAAAAGATTCATCGTCTCGAGCGCGATCTCGAAGAAGTACAAAAGAACCGGCGCGTGGAACGCAGCGGGCGGCAACGGCTTCACTGGCCGCAGGTGGCGATCATCGGGTACACGAACTCGGGCAAGAGCACATTGATGAACGCGCTGACCGGCGCCAACGTGCTGGCGGAGGACAAACTGTTCGCCACGCTCGATCCGACGACGCGCAAACTGCGGATGCCAAACAACCAGAACATTCTGCTCTCTGACACGGTCGGATTCCTGCGCAAGCTGCCGCATCATCTCGTCGAGTCGTTCAAGGCCACGCTGGAAGAGGTGGTGGAAGCGGATTTGCTGTTGCACGTGGTGGACGTGAGTCATCCGCAGGCGCAGGAGCAGATCAAGGCGGTCGAGGTTGTGCTGAAGGACATCGATGCGTGGGGCAAACCGACCGTGGTCGCGCTTAATAAAATCGACAAGCTCGACGATGGCGCGACGCTGCTGGAGAAGTTTCAACGCGAATTCGACCATGCCGTGGCGATCTCGGCGACGAACCGCACGAACTTCGCCGAGTTGCTCGACGAGATGGCGAATCGATTGGCCGACCGCCGCGTGAACGTGACGCTGTCGATTCCGCACGATCGTCCGAAGACGATCGCGCTGGTATATCGCAGCGGGTACGTCACGGCGCGCGAGATGGAAAATGGCAATGTTGTGTTGCAGGCGCAAATCCCGAAGGTGTTGGCCGGCGAATTGACGCCGTACGTCGTCGGAGGAAAGAAGCGGAAATGAACATCGCCACGGGAAGGCCGATGTTGCTTGTTCTGGCGGTGATGTGTTTGATGCTCGAACCGTCGTCGGCGGACAGTCCGGCGCCGATTCGCGACTGGGAATGGATCATCATTCATCACAGCGCCACGCGCGTGGGGTCGGCAGCGATTTTTGACGCGGCGCACCGGGCGCGGGGGATGATCAACGGGCTGGCCTACCATTTTGTCATTGATAATGGCACGGACGGCAAGCCGGACGGGTACATCGAGACGGGGCCGCGGTGGATCACGCAGTTGCACGGCGGTCATTGCCGTCAGGCGTACATCAACGAGCACGGCATCGGCATCTGCCTCGTCGGGAATTTCTCGGTGGATCAGCCGACGTCGAAACAGCTTGATTCGCTGGCGCTGCTCGTGCATGGATTGCAGGAACAATTTCACATCCCCGACGACCACGTTCTTGGTCACGGGGAAGTGATCGGCGAATTCAGCGAATGCCCGGGTTCACAATTTCCCTGGGACGAATTTCACAAGCGGCTGAGTGAGAGGTCAGCCGCGACCGAACGCAAATAGACGCGAAGAGAAGCCGCGTCGGTTGGTGGTTATCCCATGACCACGTACTTGATTCGTGAGATGCCGGAGGGCGACCGTCCCCGCGAGCGGTTGAAGGAACGCGGGGCCGGGGCGCTGATGGATGCGGAATTGATTGCCATTCTGCTGCGCACGGGAATGAAAGGGACCTCGGCGGTCCAACTTGCCCAACAACTGCTCCACGATTTCCGCACGCTGGAAGAACTCGCCCGCGCGCCGGTCGAAGCCATCGCGAAGACCAAGGGCGTGGGCGAAACAAAAGCGATCCAGCTCAAGGCGGCATTCGAACTGGCGCGTCGGCTCAGCGATGGGAAGCGGGGCGAACAGAGGATCATCAGTTCCCCGGCCGATGCAGCGGACGTGATGCGCGAGCACATGCGGCTGCTGGACCGCGAAGAGTTTCACGTCCTGTTGTTAAACACCAAGAACGGCGTCATCAAGCACGCGCCGGTTTCGCGCGGGTCCCTCAATGCGAGCATCGTCGAGCCGCGGGAGGTATTCAAGGACGCGATTGCGGTGTCCGCCGCGTCGATGATTCTCGTGCACAATCATCCCAGCGGCGACCCGACGCCGAGCTCCGAGGACATCTCGGTAACAAAGCGGCTCGTAAAGGCCGGCGACCTGCTCAACATCTCGGTCCTCGATCACATCGTGCTCGGCCGCCGCTCTGACGGCCGCGACCAGGATTTTATGAGTTTGAAGGAACTGGGATTGATGTGAAGTGGGTCAGCAGCGTTCTCGGGTGACCAGGCAGAGAATCAGGAGGCCGGCTCCCGCGAGGGCGAAGGCGGATGGTTCGGGGACCATGGCGGCGATGACCTGATCGGGGAACGATCCGTAGCCGAAGCTGACGTTGGAGATTTGGGAGAGGGTGAAGCTGGCGGGAACATTGCCGAGGGTGAACACGGCGCTGTCTTCGATGAAGGGGCGCCCGCACAAGCTGCCGTTGTATTTGGTGCCGTCGTCCACGCAGGAGGTCAGGCCGCCGGCGACTCCATAGGGAGAAGTCCAGTCGCCGGGAAGGCTGGCGCCCGGGAACAGGTTCCATGAGCCAAAGAGGAAATGGCTGGTTGCGCTGATTCCTTCATTGGCGGCAAACGGAGCGCCGTGCAGGCCGGATGCGTAGGCCCAGGAACCACCGATCACACCACCGGCGATGGTCAGGTTCGTGCCGTTTTCCACCGCATGACTGCCGGCGGCGAGCAGGGCCGAAATCTTCGCGAGCGTGGGATCACCAGCGAGCGTGAAGAAAACGGATGTGAGAATGTCGGCGGCATCGTTGGGCTTGTAGGCGGCGGTATCGGTCAGCGTGACCACGAGGTCCGTGGCTGTGCCCGAGGTGGAGAGGGCGAAGGTGGCGGTGGCGGAATTGGTTTCGCCGGGGTCGTCGCCCGCGGCGGACCCGCTATAGGTGACGGCGGCGTTGGCGGGCGTGATGGAAGAAGTCAAGGCGGCGACTGAAAGGCCGGCCCAAAAGCACAGCAGGCAACTGAGATCACGGCGAACTCGAACGTCCCTCATGTTCGTATCCCCTCCTGTAGGTTAGCGGAACGATGCCATTAGCGGGGGCTGTGCCAGGAAATCCTGGCGACAGAATCGGGCGGGGAGGGCGGACGTAAGTTTCGGTCATTCTGGATATTATGAAAGGGCGCGTGGGATGGGCGGGATTTGTCCGGCGACAATTTCGTGCGGGCAGGCGTGACGCGAATGTTCAACGCGGGACAGGACTGTGCAGTGCGGGGGGGACCAGTCGAGCGAGGGCGAAATCCGCGAGGCGAGGGGAGAGATTCGCCAATGAGCCGGGGGGTATGAGGATGCAATCGGAGCAGGATTGACAATGTATCTGTCTATGATACACTGGCGCCTGATGCATGGACTGGTGACAGGTCCTTTGCGTGTGCGGATGGCGCGCACGAGCGCCCGGGGACGTACCGCAGTCCATCAGGGGCCCCCCCTATGTACTACCAAACGAAGCCAACGGTTTTTCGGGGTGGGTGCCGATGGAAGAGCCAGAGGCGCAAGAAGTTGCGTTGCAGAGACCCGCAAAAAACGCATTGGCTTCGTTCGGGGGTTTTTGAGGTGTTTTTGAGGTGTTGTGACCTCAGTTTTAGTGGAACTCGCGAGCATTTTCGTTGGGGCAGACGATCGTTTGCGACCTTGCGCAGACGGTCAGTCCGCCCTGGTGGTCCCGCAAATGCGCTTGTACTCGTCGAGGGCGAAACGGTCGGTCATGCCGGCGATGTAATCGCAGATGGCGCGGTGGAGGCCGACCTCGCCGAGTCGGCGCTGGGAGCTTTCGCCCATGAGACGCGGATTGGCGGCGTAGGCGCGGAACAACTCGCTCAGCGCCTGGACCGCGCGCTGATGGGGGATGTGCTTGATCGGGTTGTAGTAGAGATTCTGGTAGAGGAAATCGCGCAATTCCTTGTTGGCTTGTTTCAATTCCTTGCTGTAACTGATGAGCGGCTGGCTCAATCGGCGCACTTCGTCCGCGGTCGTCACCCGGGCGGCAGCGATGTTGGCGTCGCTGGTGGCAATGACATCGCCGACCTCGCGTTCGATGAGTTCGCGAATGGTGAATTCGCGCATCCGCTCGCGGTCGATTCCGGGATGTTCGTGGCTGACGCGCTCGAAGGTGGTCTGCCAGATCGCGACCTCGCGGAGCTGATCGAGCGTGATCAATCCCGAATCGACGCCATCGTCGATATCGTGCGAGTAATAGGTGACTTCATCGGCGAGATTGGCGATCTGGGCTTCGAGCGAGGAGGACTGGAAATCGAATTCCTTGAGATGGGCGGGTTTGTCGAACTGCGTATAGTGTTTCGCGAGGCCCTCGCGCGTTTCCCACGTGAGATTCAGGCCGTTGAAGGCGGGATATTTCTCCTCGAGCTCGGTCACCACGCGCAACGATTGCAGGTTGTGCTCGAACCCGCCGTTGTCCTTCATCAGTTTGTCGAGCATCTCTTCGCCGGCATGGCCGAACGGCGGATGCCCGAGATCGTGCGCCAGCGCGATGCTCTCCGCGAGGTCTTCATTGAGACGCAGCGCGCGGGCAATGCCGCGACTGACGCCCGCGACCTCAATGGTGTGGGTAAGACGGGTGCGAAGATGGTCGCCGGTGCCGTTGAGGAAGACCTGCGTCTTGTATTCGAGCCGGCGAAAGGCGCGGCTGTGGATAATCCGGTCGCGGTCGCGCTGGAAGTCGGTCCGCAACGCGTGCTTGGGCTCGGCGAACGCGCGTCCGCGCGACTCGGCGGCTTTTTGCGCATAGGGCGCAAGTGTCTTGTATTCGAATTGCTCGAGTTCGGTACGGTCGCGCGGCATGACAGGCCCAGTGTCGCAAATTGGCCGGGTCGACGCAAGTATTTGACCTGTCGGCGCGGTGCGGTGATAATGGAGCCAATGAGCAACCTGGCTGTCGGTTTCGGGATGGGAATGAACCGTGTCGGAGGAGCGCATGTTTAGGATCGCCCAACTGCCCAGTGGCGTGCGCATAGCGACGGCGGAAATGGCGCACATGGAAAGCGTCTCGCTCGGCGTGTGGGTCGGTGTCGGCGGCCGGTACGAGCCGGCGCGGTTGAGCGGCGCGTCGCACTTCATCGAGCATCTGCTGTTCAAGGGGACGACCCGCCGGAGCGCCAGGCAGATCAGCCAAACCGTGGAAGGCATTGGCGGATATCTGAACGCGTTTACCAGCGAGGAAACGACCTGCTACTACGCCAAGGCCAGCCACAAGCATGTCGATACGCTGCTCGATGTGTTGACCGACATGTATGTTCATCCGCGATTTGCCACGCCCGACATTGACAAGGAGCGCGGGGTGATCAAGGAAGAGCTGCTCATGTACCGCGATCAGCCCGATCATTACGTGCAGGAGCTGCTGACCGAGACGCTCTGGCCCGAGCATGCCCTGGGCCGCTCGCTGACGGGGACGGCGAAAACGCTCGATGCGATGGACCGATCCGCTTTGCTCGATTTCAAGCACCGGAAGTACGTGGCAGCCAATACAGTGGTGGCGGTGGCGGGACACTGTCGCCACGACGACATCGTCGCGCGCGTGGGGCGGATGCTGCCGCTGCCGCGCAACGGGCGCGCGCCGACGTTTGCGCCGGTCCACGAACAACAGCGGACGGCGCGGTTGCGGTTCTTCCACAAGGCGTGTGAACAGTCTCATCTGGCGATCGGCGTGCGCGGGTATTCCCGGCACGATTCGCGCCGGTACGCCCTGAAGGTGCTGAGCGTGGTGCTCGGCGAAAATATGAGCTCGCGCCTGTTCCAGGTGATCCGTGAGCGGCACGGTCTGGCGTATTCCATTCAGTCCTCGACGAGCTATTTTGCGGACACGGGCGCGTTACTGATTTCGGCGGGGCTGGACACGAAGCGGTTGCCGCGCGCGCTGGCGTTGATCCTGGTCGAGCTGCGAAAGATGGCGAAACAACCGCCGTCGGCAGTGGAGCTGCGGCGGGCCAAGGATTACGCCATCGGCCAGATGCGGCTGGGGCTGGAGAGCACGGCCAATCGGATGATGTGGATCGGCGAGCATCTGCTGGCGTATGGATCGATTCAGTTGCCGGCGGAGGTCGAGGAACGGATTGCCGCAGTGACGCCAGAGGACGTGCAGCGGACGGCGGCGGATCTGTTTCGGAACAATCGTCTCAATGTGGCCGTCATCACTCCGAGCAAGGACGAGCGTGGCATCAGCGCGCTGTTGTCATTCTGAAGATTTCCCAGGCCAGCGCGGGGAACGTCCAGGCCCACGGCGCGGGGAAGTGGCGGAGTTCGTCGATGATTTTGGTGACCGCGTAGAGGTGGCGGATGCGTTCGGGGCGATCGTGGTAGTAGGTGACGAAATCGTAGATCCAGACGCCCCACAAAGGCCAGACGATGGCGTAGGATTGTTGTGCGATCACGATACAGGCGAGCAGGCCATAGGCGACGAGTTCCAGTTTTCGGCGGATCGGCAGTTCGCGCAGGACGGCCTGACGCTCCGCGGTGGCCATCTTGAACCGCAGCTCGAATGTCTTCACCCCCAGACCCAACGGCACTCCCGCGACGAGAAGCAAGACGGCTTCGAGAAACGTGCATCCGTGGGCGCCGACCCAACGAATCTCCACGAAGGTCGCGAGCACCATGATGACAAACGCCAGATTCATCAATCGTCGGCGTGTCCGGTCGTGCGCAGCCTCGCTCGGATCGTACATGCGGGTCGCGCCGCCCATACCGCCGGGGGCCGCGTTGCCGGGTCGATTTGATGATGTCATGAGGTTCGCGGACCATGGTAAGATGCCCGGCAGGCGTGAGCAACCATCCTTTGATCGCACGTCGTCCGTGGCGTGAGCCGGGCGACGCATTCGCGGAGTACGCAACGCGTCCGCATTGCGCGTGGCTGGACACGGCCGCTGGCGACGGGATTTCCATCCTGGCGGCCGAGCCGCGCAAGGTCATTTCTGCGAGGGACGGTGAACCGTTTTCTGCGCTAGCCAGCGAATTGGCCACGCGGCAGAGCATATCCGAACATCCGTTTCCTGTCGGTGCCGCCATCGGTTATTTCGGGTACGGGTTGAAGAACGTCTTGGAGCGTTTGCCGTCGAAAGCCGTGGATGATTTGGGACTACCGCGTTGTTGGTTCGGTTTTTACGACAATCTGCTGGTGTTCGATCACGCCAAGAAGGAGGTGTGGGAGGTCGGCGCCCAGAATGTTCCGCGTGGATTGACCGGTCGAGCCCAACCCGGAATTGCTGCGTGCTCGGATTTCGATATCCGTTCCAATTTCACGCGCGAAACATATGGCGAGGTCGTTCGTCGCGCCAGGCAATACATCGCCGCAGGGGACATTTATCAGGTCAATTTATCGCAGCGGTTTCAATGTGGCGTGGATGCTTCGGCGCCCGAAGTCTATCGGGCGTTGCGCAAGTCGAACCCGGCGCCGTATGCCGCCTATCTCGACATCGGCGACGCACAAATTCTATCCAGCTCGCCCGAATGCTTTCTGAATATCCGTGATCGGCATGTGGTTACGCGTCCGATCAAGGGGACGCGTTCGCGCGGCGTGACGACGGAAGAAGACGCGCGGATTGCGGCTGAGTTGCTCGCGTCGCCCAAGGACAATGCCGAACTGGTGATGATCACCGACTTGGAGCGGAATGATCTCGGACGCGTGTGCGAGTTCGGCAGCGTGCGAGTGAACGAAATGGTGCGGGTGGAGACGTACGCGACTGTGCATCATCTCGTGTCGACCGTGGAAGGAGTCCTGCGAAAGGATGTGAGCCATATTGATTGTGTGCGCGCGTGCTTTCCGGGCGGTTCGATTACCGGTGCGCCGAAGATCCGCGCTATGGAGATCATTGATGACCTTGAGCCGCACGCTCGCGGCGTGTACACGGGGGCGATCGGCTTCTTTGGATACAACGGACATACGCACCTGAACATCGCGATCCGTACCGTGGTGTACCAGAACGGCCGATTGACTTTCCATTCCGGCGGGGGCATCGTGGCCGACAGCGAGCCGGAAGCCGAATACGACGAAACGCTCGCGAAGGCGCGAGGCATTTTCAATGCAATCGACCAATTACGCCTACGTTAACGGGCGGTTCGTGCCCGAGGCTGAAGCCACCGTTTCCATCTTTGACCGTGGTTTTCTCTATGGCGACGGCGTGTTCGAAACGATGCGGGTGTATCAAAGCAGGATCTTCCGTGTTTTTGAGCATGTGACGAGGCTGGTGAGTGGAATTACTCTCCTTGGAATTGAGTTGGAAGAGTCATCAGGGTTTTTGCGGGGCGTCTGTGAGGAAATTGTCCGCCATAATAAAGTAATCGATGGGATGGTCCGAATCTATGTTACGCGTGGTCTTGGAAACATCGGGCTTTCAGCGAAGAAGACAGGCCGACCAACCGTTATTGCAGTGGCGCAAGAACGGCAGTTTTCGACGGAAGCGGATGCGCTGCGGCTCGTCCTCGCAAGTTTGCGGGTAGATTCAGATTCCCGCCTCACACGAGTGAAGTCGGCCAACCGGCTGTGTTATCTTCTCGCAAAACAGGAAGCGGAACAACGGATGGCCGACGACGCGATTCTGTTAAATAACGCCAACCATGCTGTGGAACTCACTGCGAGTAACCTGTTCCTCTATCGAGAAGGCAAGCTTGTGACCCCGCCGCTTGTCGATGGTGCACTTCCCGGAATTACCCGTGCGATTGTGCTAACGCTGGCGGTACAGGCCGGAATTGATACGGCGGAGAGCAGTATAGAGCTGGATACATTGCGGCACGCCGAAGAATCATTCGCGACGAACAGCCTGTTTGAGATTTCTCCGATCGCAATGATCGAGGGCCACCAGATGTCCGAGCGGCGAATCACCGGACGATTGCAGGAAGTTTTTCGCGACCACGTACGTGAGGAACTCGGCTTGGACTAATACGCTCTTGCCATCAGGACGCGCTGTTTGGAAGGCGCGCCGGTGAGGATGCATTTGCCTTCACCTTTTGCGTCATCCGGTAGCTGATCGGGGAAAGGGATGCAACGGATCGAAGTCTCGAAGCGTTTGGCCATCTCATCTTCCTTGTCGTGACCGCCGGCCCAATGAACCCAGGCGAAGCCGCCGTCCTCTTTGGTGAAGAAATCTTCGAACTCTTGCATGGTATTGATGACACGACTGCGCTTCGTCCGGAGAGTGCGCGCGCGTTGCAGTAATTCTGCCTGCATCGTATCGAGCGTCGGTTTGATGGACGCGATGGCTTCGGTACGGGGCAGGAATGTCTTGCGACGTTTGCGCAGATCCTGGTCGGTTTCGCCTTCCTTCTCCAGCACAAACCGGCGGACAAGACACAGGCTGCCTTTCTCCAGATCTTTCGGGCCGATTTCGATACGGAGCGGGACGCCTTTGGCTTCCCATTCGTAATATTTCGCGCCGGGCATGATGCCCTCGCGGTCATCGAGTTTCACGGCGAGCCCCTGGGATTTGAGTTCCGCAACGACCTTGGCCGCTTCGGCAAGTGTGCTGGCCTTTTCGGCATCGTTCTTGAAGATCGGGATCACGACGACGTGAATCGGTGCAAGCTTCGGTGGCAAGACGAGGCCATTGTCGTCGGAATGCGTCATGATGAGTGCGCCCACCAGACGAGTGGAAACGCCCCAGCTCGTGGCGTAGACGTACTCGCGTTTTCCCTCCTTGCTGAGGAAGGTCACGTCGGAACTCTTTGCGAAATTCTGGCCGAGGTAATGGCTGGTGCCCATTTGGAGCGCCTTGCCGTCCTGCATCATGCTCTCGATGCAGAGTGTATCGAGCGCGCCCGCAAACCGTTCGCCTTCCGTCTTGCGCCCTTTGATGACGGGAACCGCCGCGACATTCTCGGCGAAATCGGCATAGACATCCAACATGCGCGCGGTTTCTTCGATCGCCTCGGCTTCGGTGGCGTGGGCCGTGTGGCCTTCCTGCCAGAGAAACTCGGCAGTGCGCAGGAACAGACGGGTCCGCATCTCCCAGCGCACGACATTGGCCCATTGGTTGATGAGAATCGGTAAATCACGGTAGCTCTGGATCCAGCTCTTGTACTGGGCCCAAATGATCGTTTCGCTGGTGGGCCGAATCACGAGCGGCTCCTCGAGTTTGGACTCCGGATCAACGACCACCTCGCCGTTGATGGACTTGAGGCGGTGATGGGTGACCACAGCGCACTCCTTGGCGAAACCAGCGGCGTGCTGCTCTTCCTTGGTCAGGAATGAAAGCGGAATGAACAACGGGAAATAGGCGTTGACGTGGCCCGTGGCCTTGAAGCGGTCGTCAAGTTCCCGCTGCATCCTTTCCCAGATGGCATAGCCGTGGGGCTTGATCACCATGCACCCGCGGACGGGCGAATGCTCGGCGAGATCGCCGCGTTTGATGACATCGAGGTACCATTGCGCGTAATCGGTCGCGCGCGGGGTCACGCTGGCGTTATCCGCGGGCGCAGTCTTGTTGCTCTTCGGCTGATTCATTCGAGATAGTCCTTGTGCGAACGCCGATGTCTGTAACGCAGACTCGGCGGGAATTCGAGAGAAAAGAACGCCGCGGGATGAGCGGCGGTGCCATCGCGAAACAGCAGGCCGCGATTGCTAGTTGCCCTTCTTGGCGACGGTCGGGCTCGTTGCGTCGATTTTGTCAGCCACCTTGCCGCCCTGGCTCACCGATAACATGACGCGCATTCCCTTGCGGAGATCAGAGAGCTTGGCCGGCTGGCCGTCGAGGGTGACCTTCGTCACCTGCATGACAGAGAGTGTATTGACTTCCTCGCCGTTCGGATTGGACACGGTGATCTTGTTGTTGGGCAGGTCGACGGAGACCAGCTTCATTTCGCTACCGGCCTTGCCCTCTTTGGCCTTCCTGGCGAAAACCGGGACACAGACAGACGTGAAAAGTATACCAACCGCGATGACCCAATACACGACGCGTCGATTCATCGAAAGCCCTCCGGATGCTTGGAGTGTAGGAGATGCGTTGCCGCAATGCAACCAAAAGGGAATTCGCGTGTTCAATATATGGAGAAAAGTTTTGACGCATTCGCGCAAAGCTGTATAAGAGGGGAGTGCCCTGAAGGCCTTTCGGGGCAAACAAGGAGGTTTGGGGATGAATGCCGTGCTCGCAGCCGGAGGTATCTTGTATATTTTTATGCAAGCGGACCTTCCCGGCAAAGTGATTGTTGTGCTGCTGGCTCTTGGCTCGGCCTTTACATGGTCGGTCATGCTCACCAAGTCAGGACAGTTGAGCCGTGCCCGCCGCACCGGGGAATCCTTCCTGGCCCAATTTCGCCACGAGCGCGACCCGCTCCACATGTTTATCAACAATTACGAGGTCGCGGATTGTCCCCTGTACAACATTTACCGGCTCGGCGCGGAAGAGGTGTCGGCACAATTCGGCAATGGGAGCAGTCCGCGCAAGGTCACCGGCGGCTACAAAACTTTCGGCAACAGCGGCCCGGCCACACTGACGGCGGTTGACACCGATGTGAGCGTCTCGGAGAGGAGCGTGGTCAATCTCGACACGTTGCGGGGCGCTCTGGGCCGGGCGATCGATGCGGAGGTCATGAAACTGGAATCGCAAGTCAGCGTGCTGTCCACGGCCGTGACGGGCGGTCCGTTTTTGGGGTTGCTCGGCAGTGCGTGGGGCGTCATGAGCGTGTTCGCGGCGATGGGCGAATACGGAACGGTGCGCCTCGGCGCGGTCGCCCCGGGAATCTCGGCGGCGTTGCTGGCAACGGTCGTGGGTCTGCTGGTGGCGGTGCCATCGTTGTTCGCCTACAACTGGCTGGCTCAACGCATTCGGCACGCGACGATGGAAATGGAGAGTTTTGCCGAGGAGTTCGTGAGCGCTGTTGAACACAATTACGTGACGAACTGATCCATGAACCGCGGATCGAGACGAAGCAAACGATATGGGCACCTGCCCGAGTTGGGCGAGATCAATGTCATGCCGCTGGTGGACCTGTTCATGCAGTTGTTCATCGCGGTGATCATCTTTTTCCCCGTGGTCGAGTACGGGATGAACATCAATCTGCCGAAGGCGACCACCGACCAGATCAAGCGCGAGCAGACCCGGACGCTATCGGTGGACCGTCGGGGAAAGGTTTATCTCAACGATGTCGCCGTCACGCCGGAGCAATTGCGGGCGGACCTGGCGCGGTTGGCGAAATCGGAGCCGCCGATTACGATTCTCGTCAAAGCGGATGAGGCGAACAATTACGGCGCGGTCATGGGAGTGCTGAAGGAGCTTCACGCGGCGAGGATCACGCGCATCGCGTTGATGACGCAGGAGGAATCGCCCTCGAAACCGGCCTGGAGATGAGCACGATTGAGAAGAGATTCCGGCGCAATTTTGTTCTGGCCTGTTTCGTGCATGCCGCGCTCATCGCGGGAATCATTCTATTCGAAGGCGTTCTCAATCGGGCGCGGTCCAACGTGCCTGTTACCACCGAGCTGATCACGCCAGCGGATATCCTCGGCGATTTGCCCGTGGGACCGGGACATGGACGAGGTCAGTACACCGCGCCGCCGCCCGAACCGGCTCACGAAGCTTCGGCAGCCGCACCCGCGACTGCAGCAGCGGCAGCGCCATCGGCGCCTGTGGCGGCGTCCGCTCCGGAGCCGCGGGCGGCACCGAAAGCGAAAGCCGCATCGGTCGAGAAACTCGATCCGAACGAAGTTGCGATTCCGAAAAAGCAATCGACCAAACAGTTGAAGAAGCCAGCAGACGGGAAGGCCGAGGAGGCGGAAACAAACGGCAAATCGTCCCAGAAGTCTGTTGCAACCACCAAGAAGACGGTTGCCACGGCAAAGTCGTCAACACAAAATGGCTCATCGAATGGCGCCGAGAGCGCCGCGGCGATTCGCCGCCGTTTTGCGAGTGCGCTGGCTTCCGCGGATGGCGGTTCTGAAGGAGGCGACAATCAGGCGCCGGGCGGCGGAGATGGAGTATCCAGGTACGGTCGATTGGGATCACCCGAGGGCGCGGCGGATGGCATCGCGGGCGGGGTCGGCAAGGGATCGCCGTTCTGGTCGTACTACCTGCACGTGCATGATGTGATGTATGAAGCGTGGGAGCAGCCGGGCAAGTCCGCGGACATCGACAAGAAACTGGTCACGACGATTTTGCTGCGGGTCGCGCGTGATGGACGGATTGATGGGGTCAAGTTGCAACATTCATCGGGGAACGAATTGATGGACAACTCGGCGCTATCGGCGGCGCGCAGTGTGCCGAAGCTGGATCCGTTGCCAGAAGGGCTGGGCGGCGATTTTGCGGAAATCTCGGTCAACTTTCGATTGGAGGGATAGGGCGTGAAGAGGTTTTGGAGAATGTTCATTCGCGGAGCGATTTGTGTAGCGCTGCCTTGCCTCGGCACATTCGGTGTGGATGCGCAAGTCGACGTGGTGAAGGGCCGGCACTCGTTTGGCGTATCGGGGTTCACGGGCGACGCGGCGATTGCGGGGCAGGTAACGGATGTCCTGAAGAACGATCTGCGGCTGTCGGGATATTTCTCGTTGGCACCGGTGAGCAGCGCGGAATACGTGCAATCGGGCTCGGTGCGCGGCGATCGCAACGGCATTGTGGTGGAATGCGTCGTCATGCAACAGGCGACGAAGCGGGTGGCGCTGTCGAAGGCCTATCAAGGAAGCGCCCAGGACGTGCGGCGTGTCGTGCACAAGCTTTCCGATGAGATCGTACAGGCGCTGACCGGGCAGCGAGGTATTGCCGAGACGAAGATCGCGTTTGTCTGGTCGCACAACGGCGGCAAGGAACTGGCCGTGATGGATTACGACGGCTACAACGCCCGCCAACTGACGTACGACCGCTCGATCAGCGTTCGACCGCGCTGGTCGCCGGATGGTCGGAAGATCGTCTACACAAGCTACAAGAATGTATTTCCCGACGTTCTTGAGGTGGACCTGTACACGGGGCAACGCCGCCGGCTGGCCGCCTATCCCGGGCTGAACACGGGCGCGGTATTTTCGCCGGATGGCCTGAGCATCGCCCTGACGCTGAGCAAGGATGGCAATCCCGAGCTGTACACGATGAATGCCGAGGGGACCGATTTGCGGCGGCTGACGCATACGCGCTCGGCGGAATCCTCACCGACGTGGGCGCCGGATGGACAGACGATCGCCTACGTCAGCGACGAGAGCGGGGTGCCGCAGATCTGGCAGATCAACAAGGACGGCGGCTCGCCGCTGCGATTGACGGTGTCGCCGAGCTACAACACGGAACCGGACTGGTCACGTCCACCGGGCAACTCCGACATGACTCCGATGCTGGCCGTGACATCGCGGGTCGCGGGTAAATTCCAGATCGGGCTGTATCAGAAGGGGTCGGCGGGGGTTGTCACTCCCGTGGTGGCGGATGGAATGGACAACGAGGATCCGTCATGGGCGCCCGACGGAAGGCATCTGGTGTTTGCGAAGACGGTGCATTGGCGGTCGCAATTGTATCTACTTGACGTTGTCACCGGCGAGCAAGTACAGTTGCAGGCTGTTGAAGGAGGCGCATCCGAACCTGCGTGGGGACCGTGAGTTTCGGGCGCGAACAAACCAATTGTGACAAGGAGAGAGCCTCACATGAGTAGCAAGCTTTTGGCGCGAACCATTTTGGTCGGTGTTATCACTGCGGTTATTTCAACGGGCTGCCATCACGGGAATGGAGCTGCCGGCGGCAACAATCCGCAGGGCGGCACTGGCGCGGAGAGTTCGGTCCCGGGGATTGGCAATGGCACCGGGAGTGAAAACGGAATATCACCACGGCCGGTGCTGGGTGCGAACGGATTGCCGGAACAGGGCCAATTCCCGGCGGTGTTGTTCGATTATGACAGCGCCCGGATTCGTCCGAGCGAGGAATCGAAGCTCGAAGCCGTGGCGGCGTATATGAAGGCCAACCCTGGCAAACTCGTGATCGAGGGTCATTGCGACGAGCGCGGGACGGCGGAATACAACCGCGCGCTTGGCGAACGGCGAGCGATTGCCGCCCGCGACGAATTGGTCAAGCTGGGCGTGGATTCGAGTCGGATGTCGACCATCAGTTATGGCAAGGACCGTCCCGTGGACCCGGGGCATGATGAAGCGGCCTGGGCGAAGAACCGCCGGTGCGAATTTGTCGTCGTAACCCAGTAGACCTGGCGGTGTTGCGGCTGCGTTGACAACGGGTGCGGCAGCGTGTAGTGTCTGGTGTATCAGGAGCGATACGACCGTATGTCAATACCATTGGCAGTGTTGGATGACTGGCACATTATTGTGCTGGCTCTGATTGTGGTGCTTCTCTTTGGCGGCAAAAAGCTGCCGGAAGTTGCCCGCGGTCTTGGCGAGGCGATGCGGGAATTCAAGAAGGCGTCCCGCGATCTGCACGAGGATCCGCGGCCGGCCAGTAATTCGACCAGTCCGCCCGCTGCTCCGACGACAACCGCGGCGGCACCCCAGCAGCCCACAGAACCGAAACACGGCTAAGGCCTGTTCCAGTGCGTCTGTGGTCCTCGAAGCAGGCTCCTTCGGACGACGTTCAGCTCGTCAAAGCTCAGCCCCAGGAAGAAGGCGAGCTCAAGACTTTTTGGGAACACCTCGATGACCTGCGCAGTGCCGTCTTCAAGAGCCTGATCGTGTTGGCGATCACGTTTCATCTCGCCCTGGTCTTTGCCAATCGGATCCTGCAGGTTCTTACGTGGCCATTGCGGCGGGCGGTTGATCACCCTGAGAATTTCCTGCTGAGCCTGAACGTGACCGATTCGTTCATGCTTTCGGTGAAGATCGCGTTTTACGTGGGGATCGTTGCGGCGGCGCCGGCGATGCTGTACTTCATTGGGAAATTCGTGCTTCCCGCGCTCCGTCCAAAGGAAAAGAAGCTGTTGTGGCCGGGATTCGCGGCGGGGACGGCTCTGTTCATTCTGGGCGCGGTGAGTTGCTTTATTTTCATTGTGCCGCAGACGTTGCGCGCATTTATCCAGGCGAGCCGCTGGCTGGGTATCGAGCCGCGCTGGACCATCGAGAGCTACATTAGCTTCGTGACCCAATTCACGTTGATGACGGGGCTGACATTTGAGATCCCGCTGATCATGTGGGTGCTGGTGCGGATTGGGATTCTGAGCTACGCGACGGTGCGCAGCGGACGGAAGATCCTGATTCTCATTGCGTTTACGATTGCCGCGTTTCTCGCGCCGCCGGACCCGCTGTCGATGATTCTGATGGCGCTGCCGCTCGTCGCGCTATTTGAGATTACGATCTGGCTGTGCTGGCTGACCGAACGCCGCCGAAACACCCAGAGCTAGGATTCGTACGTCTTGCGGAACTTGACCTTGTCTTCAGTCTTCTCGGTTTCCGGCTTGGCCGGCTCGGAGGGCGGTGGAGTCGTCGTTTGCGGCGATTTGGATTCCTCGACGAACATCAACCGCAAATCGGTCAGCGTTGCCTGAAGGACCTTGGTCTCGTCGGAGTTGAGGTTGCCCCTGGTTTTGTGTTCGAGCATCTCGAGCGTATCGATGAACAATCGCGCGGCGGGCATGTTCTTCTCCGCTTTGCCCGTGGCCGGGTTGGCGAGTTTTCCCAGCGCGATCATCGCCTGGGTGCCGAAGAGGCCAACCATGTCGAGGAACCGCAGCGTGTCCTCCGTCGAGCCGAGCGTATCCTGTTGCACTTCCGCCATGATTATTCCTTCTCCTCGGACGGCGTCTCGATCACGACGGCGTGGGGCTTGCCGTTGAAGTACTGGTTGGCCACGCGCTTGATGTCGTCGAGCGTGACGGCCTGGTACCTGTCGTCCACCGTCTTGAAGTAATCGTACCCGAGCCCGGTCAACTCGTCCAGCCCAACCATCATGCCCAGCTGCGCGTTATCCTGCATGCTGATGTGGCGCTGGCCAATGAGGCCACTCTTCGCGCGGGCGAGTTCCTCGTCGCTCAGGCCGTCGGCCTTCAATTTGTCCAGCTCGGCGAAGATTTCCTTCTCGCACTGGCCGACCTTTTCCGGGGTCGTGCCGACGTAGAAGGCGAAGAAGCCGGGCGCCACGCCAATCAGCTGGGTCGCGCCGACGTAATAGCACAGGCCGAGTTGGTCGCGGATGCGCTGGAAGACGCGCGAGCCGAGGCCCGAGTAGGCTTCGTTGATCAGTTCCATCGCAAACCGGTCTTTGTTGAAGATATCGACGCCGCTGTAGCCGATGAGCAGGACGGCCTGCTGTTTCGGCACTTTCTCGACGTTGCGCGCGTCGGCGGCCAATCGCTCCGGGCTGGCGCGCGGGAACTCGACCTTCATGGATTTCATGCCGCCGAATCTCGCCTCGACCTTTTGGCGCACGTCGTCAGCCTTCACGTTGCCGAACACGACAACGACCATGTTGTCGGGCACCGCGTAACGACGATGGAAATCGACGAGGTCGGCGCGGGTGAGTGTGGACACGGTGTCCGGTTTTCCGAGCAAGTTCAGGCGATACGGGTGCTGAACGAACAGCGCCTCGCGAAGCGATTGGATGGCTTTCCGCAGAATCTGGTCCTGTTCCTGTTTGAACTCGGAGAGTTGCACGGCGCGCTCGCGGGCCAGGAGCGGGTCGGGGAAAGTCGGGTTTTGCACCACGTCGGCGAGGACATCCAGCGTGCGATCCAGATCGTCGCTCGACGACTCGGCGGCGATATCGAAGCTGTTATTGCCGGCGATATAGCTGATGTTCCCGCCGGCGGATTCCATCGTTTCCGCGATCTGCTCGGCGGTGCGAGTGGTTGTGCCTTTCAGCATCATCCGCGCCGTCAACTTGCAGATGCCGTTGTTGGTCGCGGTCTCGGCCAGGACGCCGCCCCTCATCAGCACGTGGTAATTCACAACGGGCAACTTTGGATCTTCGCGGACCAGCAGTCGCAGGCCATTGGGGAATTCGAACTTCTTGATGTCGATCGCCGACTTCGCGACGACGGCGGCGGCCGGTTTGGCCAGAGAACCCGGCGGGTTGAGCGAGGTAATGGTCAGATTGTTATCGGTGAAATACTTGCGTATGACACGCTGCAAATCGTCGAGGGTGACCTGCCGCAGTTTGGCCAGGTAGGTCTGGGAATAATCGGGATCGCCGAGAAGGAATTCGTTGTTGCCGATATCGGCGGCCTGGCCCTGGGTGGTCTTGAGGCCGTCGACGTAATGGCTGGTGCTGAGCTTGATCGCTTTCTGCAATTCCTCCCCGGTCACGGGCTGATCGAGCAATTGTTTGACCTGTTCGCGGATGGCGGCGATTGCCGCGTCGTGTTTGTCGGGATCGGTGGTGGCGCTGATGGTGAAGAGGCCCGGATAGCCGGGCGTATAACTGCTCGCGTCGACGCTGTGGACGAGCCCGCGTTTTTGCTGGAGTTCGCGGTACAGGCGCGAGCTTTGGCCCTGGCCGAGGACAATGGCGAGCACGTCGAGCGGGCAGACATCGGGGTCGGTGACGGACGGCACATGCCAGGCGAGGCCGATTCGGGAAACCTGGGTCGGGATTTCCTCGTGGCGTTCGCGGAGACTGAGTTGTGGCGGTTCGAGCGGGACGAATGCGGGCTCGATCGCGCCCATCGTGAAATCCTTCGTCTGCTCGGTCAGCTCCTGGTCGACTTTGGCCGAATCGACGTCGCCGACGATGACGAAAACGATGTTATTCGGGACGTAATGCTTCTTGTAGTACGCGACCACGTCGTCGCGCGTGATGCGGTTGTAGATGTCGGGATAACCGATGACGGGGAACCGGTACGGATGCGTGGTATAGGCGGTGTTCCAGAGGAGGAGACTCTCGCGGCGGGCCGGGTCGTCGTCGTTCATGGCCATCTCGCGGAGGATGACCTGCTTCTCCTTGATCAGTTCCTGCGGGGGGATGCTCGCGTGCTGCATGCAATCGGCGAGGATATCCACCGCGGTCAGCCAGTGTTCGGAGGGGATATTGATGTAGAACACGGTTTGCTCGAAGGACGTATAGGCGTTCATCGAGCCGCCATTGCGTTGGACCTCGTGGGCGATCTCCGAGACGCCGCGCGTGGTGGTGCCTTTGAACAGCATGTGCTCGAGCACGTGGGAAATGCCGGCGCCGGTCCACTGGCCCTCGGTGATGCTGCCGGCGCGGACCCAGGCCTGGGCGCTTACCACGGGGGCCGTGTGGTCCTCGCGGACGAGGACGGTGAGGCCGTTGTCGAGGACGACCTTGTGAACGGGCGGAACGTTGAGTGTTTGGGCACGAGTCATGAGAATACCGGTTACCAAGAAGAGCGACGCCAACAACGGGCGCCGCAGGGCTCGAAATCGCATGTGATTACCGACACCTAATTCGTGCCGCCGCTCAATTTCCGGGTGGGAGAAGAGCGAGTGGGAACCGAATGATAGCGGTCGGTTTTGGCGGCATCGGTCTTGGCCGGGTGCCGGGTGCGGGAACGCGGCTCGGGCTGGTAGGGTTTGACGAAGGCTTCGTCGAAATCGTAGCCGCCCTTGAAGTCCTCACGTGTGTCCTGTTCCGTCTTGCCGAGAATGCCCTTGTCGACCATGCGGAAGACGATCTCGCCGAAGTCTTCACATTGTCTGACACCCCAATACTCGAGCACCGTCTTGGTCATCGGCCCGAATTCGTTGAGGGCGAACCGCCGCAGGCCGTCCAACAATTCCTGGCCGCTGACGTGGCGGCCGGCGCCCCGGGAATCCTTCTTGAGCATCTTGATGGTGAAATCCAATCCCTCGCGGACAAAGTAATAGGCGTCACGCTCATATCGTCCGTCCGCGCGAATGATGTCGTCAACGGCCTCGGCGAAATTCAGTTTTTGCATCAGCGGCCTTTTATCTCCATGGTGGCGACACGCGCTGGGTGCCGCGCGCGCCATTCCCTCACGAACATACCCAGGACGATTGCGAGCAACACGAAGGCAACGATTTGTTGTTCTTCTCGTGTCAGCTTGAACATACCATTGGCCAACCGGCCTCTCCGCCACAATATAGCGGAGTTTCCGCGTTGCTCAACTAGAATTTGGTGAAGGGAGTAATTGCCCGGGCGCTCCGTTTCGATGGGTACGCGAGCGGGTTCGGCCCCGTCAGACCAGCCGGTCGTGGTAGACCCTCAGTATATCGCGACGGTTCAACACGCCCGCAAGACGGGCTGATTGATCCGATTCGACCACCGGGAGTTCCTCGAGCCGCGCGTTGCGGAATTTCTGCAATGCTGTTGCCAGATCGTCATCAAGTTTGACGACGGCATAGCTGGCGGAGGCCAGATCCTGGGCGACCACGGCATCGGACGGCACGCAGTCCCGGGAGTAGAAGACGCGGATGCTGTGAAACTCGATCACGCCCTGAAGAATGCCGCCGCCATCGAGCACAGGAAACACGAGCTGCTTCGACTTGGAGACTTGCTCGAGGATTTCGGGCAGTGGCGTTTCGGGATGGAACGTGAGGGCCTTCTGGTCCTTGGGCAGCGTCTCGCGGACGTGGATGCGTTCGAGGGCGGCATTGACATACTCACCCTCGTGGGCGGGTGAGTTGATTCGCTGTCCGACCTGGCTGCGGTACAGTGTCAATCGGCGCGGGGTGAGCACATAGGCCGTTGCCGTGGCCAGCATCAGCGGCACGAGCAGTCCGTATCCCATGCTCATCTCTGAAACCATGATCAGGGCCGAGAGGGGAGTCTTGGCGGCGCTGGACAAGAACCCGGCCATGCCGACCAGGGCAAACGCCGGCAGGTTGGGGGCAATTCCCGGCCACAAGTTGCTCAGCACCATTCCCACTGCGGTACCCAACATTCCACCGATGACCATTGTCGGCGCAAACGTCCCGCCGCTGCCGCCGGAGCCGATGGTGAACGATGTGGCCACAATTTTGGCCAAGGTGACAATGAGCACAAGCCCGAGCGAGAGGCTGCCCGCCATGGCTAGTTGAGACCAGCCGTATCCCTGGCCCAGCACTTGTGGCATGAAGAATCCGATCGCGCCGACCACGAGACCTCCCAGGGCCGGCTTGAGGTAAGGCGGGGTGCGAAGCTTATGGAAAAGGCCCTCTTCCACGCCGTGCATCGTGCGCAAGTACAGGACACCGATGAGGGCGCAAAGCACGCCGAGCAGGATGTAAAAGGGCAATTGAAGGACGTGCTCGAAAGTCAGCGGCGGCACGGTGAAAATGGCGCCCCACGTTCCCGTGATTCCACAGTACACGGAATAGGCGGTGATCGAGGCGACAAATGACGGGACGAGCGCAGCGGTTTCGAAATCCATGTCGCGATAGAGGACTTCCGAGGCGAACAAGGCGCCGCCGAGCGGGGAACGGAAGATGGCGCCCAAGCCCGCCCCGGCGCCGGCGAGGACCAGGAGACGGCGTTCACGGTCTCCCGACTTGAACAGTCCGGACATGACACTGCCGAGGCCGGCGCCGACCTGCATGATGGGACCTTCTCGTCCAGCCGAGCCACCGGTTCCGAGCGTAAATGCCGACGAGATGGTTTTCACGATCGGGATACGCTTTCGCATCAGGCCGCGTTTCCGGTGAAACGCGTCGATCACCGAGTCGGTGCCGTGTCCGGCAGCGTCCGGGGCCAGGAGGTAGATGGTGAGGCCGGCCAATAAGCCGCCCAGGGCGGGTACAAGGAAGAGCAGCCAACGATGAGTGGCCGCGGCGGGCATCACGGTGGGGCCTTCCGCGCCCGGTAGCGGCATGGTGTACCCCACCAAACGCGTCATGAAAAAGTCGGTGGCGAAATCGAGAATCCGCGTGAACACGAGCGCGCCCAGCGCGGTGACCACACCGACCACGGCGCTGAGAAGCATCAGACGCGCCTGATAATAATGGCGCAAGGAGTTAACGTATTTGACGAGAAAAGCGATCATCGCAGGTCAACCGTATCATCCCGCGGCGATGTTGACCAGCTTGCCGGGCACGACGATAACTTTTTTGACGTGTTTGCCGGCGAGGTGTTCTTGGATGCGCTGGTTGGCCAAGGCGAGTTTCTCCAATTCGGCTGACGAAATCTGCGCGGGGACTTCGATACGGTCGCGGATCTTGCCGTTGACCTGGAGGATCACGGTGACCTTGTCTTCTTTGAGCAACGCGGCGTCAAATTTCGGCCAGGGTTCACAGGCGAGTGATTGGTTGTGGCCGAGTTTCTCCCACAATTCCTCGGCGAGATGCGGCGCGTAGGGGGCGAGGAGCAGGACGAATGGTTCGAGAAGTTTGCGCGGGCGTTTCTCCTGCGCGGTGACCTCGTTGACGAAGATCATCATTTGGGAAATGGCGGTATTGAACGCCAGCGAGTCGGTGTCTTCCCCGACCTTCTTGATGGTTTGATGCAAAGCCTTGAGGAGTGCTCCCGTTGGTTCGCTGTCGTCGACGAGCAGTTTGCCGTCCTCGTCGGAGAAGAGGCGCCAGGCGCGGCCGAGGAAGCGATAGACGCCTTCGAGTCCCTGGGTGCTCCAGGGTTTCGTGGCATCGAGCGGGCCCATGAACATTTCGTACATCCGCAACGAATCCGCGCCGTAATCGTGGACGACGTCGTCGGGGTTGATCACGTTACCGCGGGACTTGGACATTTTCTGGTTGTCTTCGCCGAGGATCATGCCCTGATTGACGAGGCGCAGGAACGGCTCGGGGGTCGAAACGTGGCCGAGGTCGAAGAGCACCTTGTGCCAGAAGCGCGAGTAGAGAAGATGCAGGACGGCGTGCTCCGCGCCGCCGATGTAAAGATCGACGGGCATCCAGTATTTCTCTTTGTCCTTGGCGACGAAGGCGGTCGCGTTGTGGGGATCGATGTAGCGGAGGTAATACCAGCACGAGCCGGCCCATTGGGGCATCGTGTTGGTTTCGCGCTTGGCAGGTCCGTCGCATTGCGGACACTTTGTATTGACCCAATCAGTCGCTTTTGCCAACGGTGGCTCGGCATTGCCCGTCGGCGTGTAATCCTTCATCTCGGGCAACGTGAGCGGCAATTGGTTTTCCGGGACCGGTACGGCCCCGTGCGTCGGGCAGTGGACGATTGGAATGGGCTCGCCCCAGTAACGTTGACGAGAGAACAACCAGTCGCGGAGTTTGTATTGGACGGTCGGTTTGCCGAGACCTTTCTCCTCAAGCCACGCGGTGGTCTTTTTCTTGGCTTCGGGAGTGGTCAAGCCGTTGATGAAATCGCTGTTGACCGCAATGCCATCACCGAGGAAGCCGCGAGGGTCGGTGTCGCCGGGCGGCTGGACCACGATGCGAATCTCCAAGCCAAACTTACTGGCGAACTCGAAATCACGAGCATCATGCGCAGGGACGGCCATGATCGCGCCGGTGCCGTAGCCCATCATCACGTAATCGGCAACCCAGATGGGGATCTTCTCGCTGTTGACGGGGTTGATGGCGTACCCGCCGGTGAAGACACCGGTCTTTTCCTTGTCCAACTGCGTGCGCTCCAATTCGCTCTTGCGCGCGGCTTCCTTGCGATAAGTATCAACGGCGGCGCGTTGTTGCGGGGTGGTGACTTTGTCCACGAGTGGATGTTCGGGCGCGAGGACCATATAGGTCGCGCCGAAGAGCGTGTCGGGACGCGTGGTGAAGATCTCGATGGTCAATTCGGAGTTGTCGACCTTGAAGATGACGCTGGCGCCCTCGCTGCGGCCGATCCAATTGCGTTGTTGCTCCTTGATCGAGTCGGGCCAGTTGACCAATTCGAGATCCTTCAGCAGTCGCTCGGCGTAGGCGGTGATCTTGAGAATCCACTGGCGGAGCGGCCGGCGATAGACGTTCTTGTGGCCTTTGCGGTCGCAGGTGCCGTCGGCGTTGACCTCTTCATTGGCGAGGACGGCTTTGCAGCCTTCGCACCACCAAACGGGGACTTCGGATTCGTAGGCGAGACCCTTTTTGAAGAGCTGGAGGAAGATCCACTGGGTCCATTTGTAGTAGTTCGGGTCGGTGGTATCGACTTCGCGGTCCCAGTCGTAGGAGAAGCCGAGCATCTGGATCTGGCGGCGGAAATTGTTGACGTTGTTTTTCGTCGTGGTGGCCGGGTGCGTGCCCGTGTCGATGGCGTATTGCTCGGCGGGGAGACCGAACGCGTCCCAGCCCATGGGATGGAGGACGTTGAACCCGCGCATCCGCTGGAAGCGGCAATAGATGTCGGTGGCGGTATAGCCTTCGGGATGGCCGACGTGGAGGCCGGCGCCGCTGGGGTAGGGGAACATATCGAGGACGTAGAGCTTTTTCTTCGCGGGGTCCTCGTGGGCGGCGAAGGTTTTGTGGTCGGCCCAGTAGCGTTGCCACTTGGATTCGATCTGATCGAACGGATATTTTTTGCGTAATTCAGGCATGGGGAACGGGAGGGACTATACCGGGAGCGGGCGAGGGCCGCAAGCTTTGGCTGGGACAGAAGAAACCCGCAGAAACCTGCATAATTAGCTTTACATATCATAACACATATGATATATAATGATACACAGAAGGGAGATGGGTATGAAGACAGCCAAAAGCCGACGAGAGACTCGAAAGGGGCCGCCGCGAAATGTGCCGTCCGTCGCTTCGCCAGTTCCGGGTGCAGAGGCAGAGGTCGAGGGTGAGGCTGGTGGCGCCGAGATTCTGACCATGGATCAGGCGATTGCGCTGTTGCGGACGACGCGGCCGACGTTTTACCGGTGGCTACGAGCCGGCAAGATCAAGAGCATGAAGGTGGGGCGTCAGTGGCGGTTTCGCCGGGAGGACGTCGACCGGTTCATGAACGGCGAGCAACCGCGGATCGAGTTGACGACCGATATCACGCCGCTGATCAAGGCGCTGAATGACGCGTTGACGCGAAGCGGTGTCAAGGAACCGTCACGACCGGATAGCAATCCCGTGGTTCAGGCGGTCAACCTGATGGCTCGTCTGGGCCTGGCATTGCGCGCGACCGACTTGCACATCGAGCCCCAACACGATGGGAAGCGCGTGCAGGTATATTTTCGTTATCGCGTGGACGGCGTGCTGCACGCAATTGCCACGGGGGATATCCGACTTCTGGCGGCGATTGTTGAGCAGTGGAAACGGATGGCGGGTTGCGATGTGCAGGAGAAGACACTGCCGCAAGACGGGCAAATTCGGATGGACGCGGACAAGGAGACGGTGGACATGCGGGTGTGTTTCCTGCCGAGCCATCTGGGGGAGGCGGTTTCCGTCCGGTTCATGATGGGCGGGTTGGATGCGCCGCTCGATCTCGATCGGCTGGGTTATGCGCCACGGGATCGGCAGAAGCTGGACCGCTGGCTGGCGTCGCCGTCGGGAGTGATCCTCGTGACGGGTCCGACGGGATGCGGCAAGACGACACTGACGTATTCGTGTCTCAATCGGGTGGTCAATCCCAGGATCAAGGTGATGACGATTGAGGATCCGGTGGAGGTTGTGTTGCCGGGAGTGACGCAGGTGGGGGTCAACTCGAAAGCCGACATTACGTTTCCGCGGGCGATGCGGTCGGTGTTTCGAACCGATCCGGACATTGTATATGTGGGAGAAATTCGCGATGCCGAGACGCTGCAACTGTGTTTGCAAGGCGCGCTGACGGGTCATCTGGTGTTCACGGTATTGCACACGGACGAGGCGGTGACGGCGTTGACGCGGATGGTGAATGTGGGGGCGGCGCCATTTGTGGTGACGGATGCGACGAAGTTGATCATCGCGCAACGATTGATTCGCAAGGTCTGCATGCATTGCAGCGTGGCCACGGAGCCGGCGGCCGAGCAGATCAATCGCGCGCTGGAGGTGGCGCGGGCCGGCGGGGGCGACGTGGGGGCGATGCCGCGCGGTTTCCGCAAGGCGGTCGGTTGCGCCAAGTGCGGGCAGACGGGCTATCAGGGGCGGACGGTGATTGCCGAGATGCTGGAGGTGACGCCCGAGATTGGCGCGGCGTTGCGGCGCGGGGCGGACGTGGACGAGTTGCGCACCATCGCGGTGGGGCAGGGGATGACGACGATGGCGGCGGATGGCATCGGCAAGGCGGTGGCGGGTCTGACGACGCTGGATGAAGTGTGTGGCGTCCTCGCGTTGCGGTGAGGAGCCGCCAAATTGTCGACTGAGGTGATCATGCAGCTTCCACCAACGTTAAACGTGGGCGACGAGATTCGGGTATCCGGGCTTTGTCGTGGCGATTGCTGGTTCGCATGCGAAACGCAGTCCTCGACGGCTGGATGAAGTCGTCGCGGAAGCTAAGAATCCTTCCTAGCCACAATTAGGAATGAGGCGAATTGTGCCGCCTGCGTGATCCATCTAAAGTCCTGCCAGGTAAGAGGGCATGGCGATGATGAAGAACATCAAAAGCATAACGTGCACTGATTTTGACCAGTTGCAGCCACTTCACGATGTGTTGGAGAGCTTGATGGGCGAACAGGTTGAATGGCTTTCCAACCGGTCGGGAAGCCTGCTTGGCATTGTTGCCAGAGGCGAAGGTGTGGCGGGTTGGAACTACGCCATTCTGAAGCGGGATCGAGAGGGTGAGTTCCACCCCAGCAGGGTGATGGGCAACTTTTTCAGCCAGAAGGACGCCAGAGTCGATTTGTTGCTTTTGATGGCGGGGATCGAACAGTTCGACGATACCGATCGAGGACCGAAGCCTTCTCAGTTGGCGTCCGCGCCAGTGGAAATGCTTTGTGTTGATTGATGAACGTTTTCCCAGCTTCGTCGCGTGGGATGCTAACCGAATGCTAACCCAGGATGGCTCGTGCGCGTGTGAGAGAGTTGCGGCGAGGATGTCGAGAATGTTCGGGCTCAATCTGACTGGTCTCACGCAGAGACGCAGATGAGGCAGAGGTGGAAAGTGGCTCGGGCGAGGAGGAGGTGAGAGTTGGGCGCGGAGACGACCAGAACATTCCCTGCGCCGTCGCATGGGATGCTAACCGAATGCTAACCCAGGATGGCTCCAATTGCGAGCGTAAGTGACGGGGGATGTGCGCGCGGTACCGAGTGAGGATGCGGCAGGCAGGCAGAAGGACCGGAAGCAGTCGGAATGGCGCCTGCCTGAAAACCTCTGGTCGATTGATCGGTGATGTCGATTCCCCAGACCGGGTGGTGTTGGATGTTGCTTCAAACTCCGTTGCATGGGATGCTAACCGAATGCTAACCCGGGATGGCTGGTGCGCGCGTGAGAGAGTGGCGGCGAGGATGCATACCTGTGAGAGGTAGCATGGGACGGATCGGAGAAGACAGGGGGGGTGAGGCGCTACCTAACAGTACCAGGTAGCAAACCGCGCGCGATACATGGTAGTGCCATGTATCGGAGGACAGGGGGGAGAGTATTTGCCGATCGAGCAAGCATGAGGCGTGGGCCGAATTTCTATGCGGGGCGGGGGTGGAAACTGGTTCGGGGGAGGAAGAGGTGAGGGAGGACGTCAAGAGTCAATGACTGACCCCTTTGGTAAAGGCTACCAGTTTGATTGCAGCCGATAGAACCCCTGCGGGCTGGAACCCAGCGGCACGGTCACCCAATACACCGTGCCGGTGTTTTGGACGGCGTTGGTGACGGGGGACCAAGTCACGGGTGTGCTGAGATTGGTCGTCGTCATCAGAGACAATGCGGCACCGCTCAGCGGCCAGCTCAGCCGCACGCTCGGAGTGTTCAACTCGATATTCAGGTTGAGGGGGGCACTCAACTGTCCGAACTCGACCGCGGCGGGAAGGACATTTCCGTCGTTATCAAACCACGACGTCGTGTAGCTTCGGTATTCGGTTCCCCACCAGAAGACGCCGGCGCCGTACCCGCCAGCGACTCCGGTCACAATGGGCGCCAAGGCAACGACATACTGAACCTGCCCGGTCACGCTGGGCACGATGCCGTTGATGTTGTTCGTCTGCAAATAGGAGTTATTCCAGGGGAAGGCCGTTTCCATCACGCTGACCGGCTTTTGGTATCGGTTCGCGGCGTTGTTGAGGCAGTTGCTCAGGTCCGCCAGCGGGCCAGCCCAGTTCCAATAATAACTGAGGCCAATGATATCGAACGGCACTTCTTGCGCATTCAGGTTATCGAAGAACCACTCGGTCGTACCCCAGTCCCCGCCGCTACCGAGATGCACGATGATCTTCGGCATCGAAGTACCCGCCGAGGCGTCTTGGATTCCCTGGATGGCCGCATTCATCAACTGGGCCAGTTGCGACCAGTTGTTGGAGGGACTGCCGACCTCGCCGTAGGGCCACAACATGCCGGAGTTGATCTCGTTGCCGACCTGGACGTAGTCGGGCATCGCGCCGGCGGCCCGGAATGCGGCGATGGCATTGCTGTTGTACGAGTACATCTGCTGCACGAGCGCGGTGAACGAGAGATTCGTCCAAGCCGACGGTATGGCTTGGTGACCGGGATCGGCCCACGTGTCGGAATAATGGAAGTCGAGGCAGAACTGCAGCCCGGCATTCTTGACGCGCTGGGCCAGCGGGATCGTGTAGGTCAGATTGTTGATGTAGTCGTAGGGATCGGCGGCGGCTTGTGCCGCACTGCTGGTGAACAACCGCAATCGTACGCACGTCACGCCAGACTGTTGAAGAATTGCCAGGGCATCTGTTGTTACACCGCCCTCTTTGTAGACGACACCCTGCGACTCGAAATACGCGAGGAGTGACATGTCCGCGCCGGGCACGAAAGTGAAAGGCAGTGGCGAATTACTGACAGTGATGACCCCGGCTGGAGCATTGACATATAAGTCATAAGTCACCGGGCGCGTGGTTGCGTTTGTGAAGTTCAGTGAGGCGGCGCCGGTAGAGCGGAAGTCCCCGCCGATTGCATTCCAGTGAGGATCGCTACCAGTGTTGCTGCCAGTGATCAGCGCTTGGTACTGGTAGGCACCGGGCGGCAAGTTCGTCGAAAGCTTGTACACTCCACCGCCAAGAGACGTCATCGCTGTCGCGGGATTCGTTGTGTTCCAACCCTGCCAGTTGCCCACGGCGGTCCACGTACCGGGGTCGACGTTCACCCCAATACGTCCAAATGCCCCAAACCAACCGTCGGAAACGGTATTGGAGTTAAATGTAACCGTAACATTACCGGACGGATCCGTATACAGCCAGGAGTTATAGGGCGGATAGTTCGTGTCCCAGGTGCCGGTGGTAATCTTAAACTCGTGACGCCCTACACTCAGATTGGTCAATGATGCCTGCCAAACGCCCGCAGTTATCTGCGTCATTACATTGCCGGCGGGGTTCCAGCTATTGAAATCACCGGCGACATAATACGTTTGAGCATTGGCCGACAGAGTGCAAACAACTGCCGTAACTACCACAACAAGAACACTAAGTCGTTGCTTCATTGTACCCTCTCCCGCGTTTTCCCAGGCCGCCGTAACGAGCTGCAACGGGAATCAGAAGCAACAAAGCTGCAAGGAACACGTTCGAAGGGGTAGGTGCATTAGCGCTTGAACTCCCATGATATAAGACTAACTCACCTCTTGGCCTCAATCAAGGTTTCTCTCTTTGATGCTTTGTTCTCTTGATGCCCGCCATGCGCCTTTCCGCCCTCGCTATCCGCCTGCGCCGGGGCTTCGGCGGCGGGCTGGATGCCCGCCCTACAATGCGGATGGGGGACGATGGGTGCGGCTACGGGGTTCAGTGCGGAGGGGGTGGGCGGACCACGTGATGCCTTTGGCAACCCCGATAAGGAACCCCGATAAGGAATCGAAGGCCACGTGATGCCTTCGGCAAACGTGGCTTGGGGGGGAAGGGCCACGTGATGCCTTTGGCAACCCCGACACGGGACGTCGGGACAGGACGCGGCTTGGCGGGGAGACGCGAAGGGGATCGAATACCCACCTCACCCTGGCCCTCTCCCCCCGAGGCGGAGAGGGGATGCGAATGAGGCGAAGGGGGCAGAGGACAGAAACCAGAATTCAGGAGACAGAAGACAGGAGACAGAATCCGGAATCCAGGAGACAGAAGACAGAATCCAGAAGACAGGAGCGCGGCTCGCAGAGCCGCGGCTACACCGGCGGGGCGGGGACGCGTTTGCGGAGGGCGTGGTGGTAGACGGAGATGTATTGGCGGGCGGAGGTGATCCAGTCGAAGTTTTGGGCCATGGCTTGTTGGCGGAGGGAGGTGATGTGGTGGGGTCGGTCCCACCAGGTGGAGACGGCCCAGCCGATGCACCAGTAGAGGGCGAGGCCGGACGGTTCCCAGAATTTGAAGCCGGTGCCGGTGCCGGCGGCTTCGGAATAGTTGTCGATCGAGTCGTCGAGGCCGCCGGTGGCGCGGACGACGGGGAGTGTGGCGTATTTGAGGGAGTAGATCTGGTTGAGTCCGCAGGGTTCGTAGAGCGAGGGCATGAGGAAGAAGTCGGAGCCGGCTTCGATGAGGTGGCTGAGGTCGTCGGAGTAGCCAACGAACGAGCCGACGCGGCCGGGATGGGTGGCGGTGAGCCAGTGGACGAAATTTTCCGTGTCGGCGTCGCCATTGCCGAGGATGACGAGTTGCATGACCATGTTGTTGAGGGCGGCGGGGAGGGCTTCGCGGAGGAGGTTGAATCCTTTCTGGTGGGCGAAGCGGCTGACGATGCCGAAGACGGGGAGGTCGGGTCGGACTTCGAGATTGAAGCGCTGCTGGAGCGCGGCTTTGCAGACGGATTTGCCGGTGAGGTCTTGCGGCGTGAATTTTTCGGGGATGAGCGGGTCGGTGGCCGGGTTCCAGCGGGAGTAATCGGCGCCGTTGAGGATGCCGAAGAGGTCGGCGCGGCGGTTGTTGAGGTACATGGCGAGGCCCTGGCCGCCGATGGGGCCGAGGATTTCCTGGGCGTGAGTGGGGGAGACGGTCGTGAGCGCGTCGGCGAAGGCGATGCCGCCTTTGAGGAGGTTGGTTTTACCGAAGTCCTCGAATTTGTCGGGCGTGAAATGTTCGGGGCCGAGGCCGAAGTAGGGCATCACGTTGGCGTCGTATTTGCCCTGGTAGCCGATGTTGTGGATGGTGAGGACGCTGGCGGTGTTGGAGAGCGGGGAGAGGATGCGGTCCCAGGTTTTGAGGAATGCGGGCGCGACGGCGGTAGGCCAGTCGTGGGCGTGGATGATGTGGGGGATGAACTGGAAATCTTTACAGATCTGGAGGGCGGCCTTCGAGAGGAAGCCGAAGCGGAAGGCGTTGTCCATGTGGTGGCCGAGGGGGCCGTCGTAGATGCCCGGGCGATCGAAGTAGGCGCCGTATTCGAGGAACCAGACGGGGACTTCGTCGTCGAGGAGGGTTTGGTGGACGGCGATCCAGTGTTCGGCGCGGTTGCCCATGTGGACGCAGGCGGTGCCGATGGGGCGGATGGCGAAGCGGGCGCGGTCGATGGAGGAATAGAGGGGGAGGAGGATGCGGGCGTCGTGGCCGAGGCGGCGGAGGGCTTTGGGGAGGCCGGCGACGACGTCGGCGAGGCCGCCGGTTTTGGCGAAGGGGGCGCACTCGGAGGAGACGAAGAGGATGCGGAGGGGGGAGGCGGCGGCGGGGGCGGCGCCGGCGACCGGGGCGGAGGGCGCGGGGTGGTCGGGTCCGGGCGGGGCGGATTGGGTGGTTGTGGTGGTTTGAGCGATTTGGGTGGTTGTCGTGATCTCGGCGGTGGAAGCCATGCCGGGAGGGAGTGTAGCAGCGTCCCCAGTTGCGCGCAAGGGGGTGGAAGGGAGGGGTTGGGGAGGGGCTGGGGAGGCTGCGGTCAGGCTGGTCAGGGGGAGGGAAAGGGGCGCGGGGGCGGCGCGGCGGCGGGGGGCTGGTTTGTCTGGTCCGGGGCGTTGGTGGTCGAGAGGGCGGACGCGGCGAGCTCGGGGCGATTGTTGTTCAACCATTGCGCGGCGCTGACGTGGACGGTGAGGATCGACACGCAAGTTTCCGGCTTCGGCGATGAATAATGAATCGTGGCTCGCGTGGTGGTTTCCTCATCGGACCACAAGAGGTCGACGCGATACGGAAAGCGGGCAAATTTGTTTTGGCCGTCCGTGGCGAAGCGGTGATCGGCTGTCGTCAACGCGAGGCTGAGGCTATCGTCGCCTTGGCGGGCCGTCTGGATTTTGCGATCCGTTGGTTGACCGAAGCGCTCGGTCAATTCGCGCTCGATTGTGTCGGGCACGACGCGACGTTCGGCCATCTCGACCCAGAATTCTTTGAGCCGGTTGTTGTAGAAATGCATCGTCACGGCGTCGATTTTTCCGATGCGGGACGCTTCATAGATTTCGGGAACCATCCCGCGCTCGTTTTGCAATTGCAGCGCAAAGTGTTGCTGGAGCTGCTCGATATCGGCATTGAGGCGGATGCCGGCAAACTCGTCGATGGAATTGGCCACGGTCTCGTGAGGTTCTTCAATCACCGGCGCGGGTCGAGTGGTTTCCGTGGAGGCCGGCGTCGGCATGGGCAGCGACATTGCATCATCGCTCAGCACGGGCCGCTGATGTTCCAGGCGGTCCTTCAACAGGTACAACCAGAACGGCGCGAGGGCGGCGAGCGCGAGCGCTACGCCGACCAGATACACGAACGGACGGGGAATGGGATTGAAGATGCGGCGCAACCGTCGTTGGTTGGCTCGCGCCGGTTTCACGTCCGGAGAGGCGCGATGCGCCCCGGCTCCACTCGGCGGCGTGTGCGGAAGCTCCACGACCCGGCCGCAGTTGGGGCATGTGATCGCGCGCGTTGCCGAAAGCGTCGCGGGCACGATGCGGTGGCCGCAATGTTGGCATCGGAAGTCCATCGGCGGCGGTCACTTTATCCGGGACGCGAACAGAGTTCCACGCCGAAAAACTATCGGCGCACGCGCGCGCTGTGGTATCATGCCCATCAGGATATGTATCGATTGCTCTTCCAAAACGGCAGCATGCCGAGGGCGCCGATCGAGATCGACCGCTCTCCGGTGGTGATTGGCCGTCAATCCGATTGCCACGTGTGTCTGGCCGAGCCCGGCGTGCGCGACCGGCACGCGGCGATCGAGCGCCGCTTGGACGGCTACTACTTGCGCGCGCTGGCGGGCGTGAGCGGCGTATCCGTCAACGATCAAGCGATACTGGAACAGCGATTGTCGTCCGGGGACGAATTGGAAATCGGCTCGGCGCGTCTGCGGTTTGAGGTTCTGCACGGTGGCGGAACGCAAGGGCGGCGGCGGCCGATCGATTTGCTGCAGGTACTGGCTGTGATCGTGGTTGGTCTGGTGGTCGCGGGCGAGGTCGTGCTGCTGGCCGACATGTTCTCCGAGACACGTCCGAAACGGGTGAAACTGGATGCGGTTCGCAATGCCGCGACGGATCGGACAAGCTCTTCGGCGTCTTCTCCGTCCACCCAGCCGCCTGCAACCGCCGCCGAAGCTCCCGCGTCCGTGGATCACGCCGTGCCCGCGCCGATGCTCCGCGAACCGCCGTTGCTGAATCGCGTGATTCGCATCTCTCGCCTCGAGCGCAGCGACAACGGGGATGTCGCCACGGTCGTCATCCAGGCAAAGGCCCAGGTGGGCGAACGCGAGCTAAACGTGGCGGCCGTCGCCATTTCCGTCCAGTTCGCGGTCGTGGAAGGCCCGGGCAAGGGCGCCGCTTGGCGCAATCCGGTGTGGTTGGCGATCCCGGCGTGGGACAATTTTTCATCCAAGACGTTCACGGTGCGGTATCCCGGGGCGGCGCGTGAGTTGGTGGGCGTGGTGGTGCGGACGTACTATCATCGGACAATGCAGGATGTCGTGGCTGTGCCGCCCACGCTGCGGGCCTCGGCGCCGGTCCCCGTCGCGGAAGGATCACCATGAACGACGCGGCCTCATCGCGTGATCCACTGGTCGGCCGGACGTTGCGGGCGTATGAGATTGGCCAGGTAATCGGGGTGAGCCGTTGGGGAAGAGTGTACCGCGCCTCGCAAAAGACCGTCGGGCGAACCGTTGCCGTCCGCGTTCTGTCGCCGGGAATGGCCGCGCTGCCGGGCAAGGCGGATCTGTTCCTCGAGGAAACACGCGCCGACGCATCGCTCCAACATCCCAACCTCGTCACCGTCTACGAAGCCGGCCAGTCGGATGGCATCTATTTCTGCGCGATGGAATACATGGACGGCCCGCCCCTCGCGCGGTTCCTGCGCAAGGGCGAAGAGGTCAACGAACATCATCTGCTGCGCACGATCGTCGGCGTCGCCCAGGCCCTGAATTTCCTCTGGCAACACAACGTTCCCCACCAGCCGCCCATCGACAAGAATGTGCTCACGTCGAAGGATGGTGTGGTCAAACTCATCAACGTCGCCCCCGTCGACATGCCCGCCAGCGCCTCGCCCCAAGAGGACGTGGTCAACCTTGCCGTGATGGTGGCCACCCTCACCAACGACATCGGGCCGGTCAGCAAACCCGTCAGCGAATTCGTGGAAGGAATGCTCGGCGCGGAGGGCCGCAGAACATTCTCCTCACTCGACGAAGTAATCGATGCCGCGGAAGCCCTCGACCGAGAGATCCTCCCCCCGGTCCGATTTGCCAGGCGGGCCGCAGAACGCCCCCGACCAAAACCCACCATACTACTCTGGCTCATCGCCAGCGCCTTGGTCGTCATCGCCGCGATTGCTTTCGTAATCTGGTGGCGAGCACGGACCCAACTGTTGTGGTGATCCCTCAACAGAAACTACCGCCAATCAAGGCTCCAACACCCCTAAAAGCAGCCTCTCTACCCTTCCAAAACCCCCAAACGAAGCCAATTTTTGGCCGAACGAAGCCAAGTGACAAATTGGCTGACTCGACAACCCAACCAACTGCCACCCAATCCCTTGGGTGACTGGTAACCCCCAAAAACAACTGGCTTCGTTTCGCAGAAATGGGGGGGTACCCCCCTCGTCCATCGCCATAATCCAAGGGCGACGCCGTACCCCTCGCGGATGTCATCCCGAACTGGTCGAGGGATCTCTGCCGCTCTCATGATGTCAAAGAACCAAACAACCTCGCGACAATATCACAAAGCCGAATCAGAGTCCAGTACAAAATGTTCTTCCGATAGTCACCATGCCGGCGCCGGGCGCCGAACGCCACCGAAGATGGACGGCTTCCGCTTTCGACCCTCCCTGTTCACCCGCTTATCACATAAAGGGGACCGGATCTCCCAAGAGCGAGGTATCATCGGCTTATGTTTCGGGGCCAACAAGCTCAGAACCTACATGCTGATTCAACGCAGTGAGCCTTCTGAGGCCCATTCCCAATCCTTGGCGACCACTTCAACGTGAGCATCGTGACCACACAAGAGGTAGTGGCCAACCTCCTTGCTCTCTCCAGCTACCTCCCTGAGCCAGAACGAGTCTTTCACCTCATACATCTTTGGGTTCGGACAAATGCCGCTGTGAAGCCATTCGTTTTGAAAATCACGCAACCAATCTTCGATTTGTTGTCCTCGTTGAATCTGGTGCGAAAGCTTGGAGAAGTCGTACTCGTCGAGGTCAACGGCCTCGTCATCAGAATGGTTCGGAAGCATCCGAACTGCAATGCCCTGAGCAAATCTCACTCTGACCAATTGGTACGGTCCGCCGGCGGGTCCGAGTTTCTTATTTGAATCATAAGGGGAGCAAGAGATAGCCGCTTCTGTATGACCCAAGTCATGTGGCATTGAGCTCTCCAAAGCAAAATGCGCTATGAACTTTACCTCTACAGCGCTGTCGGTGGCGGATTCCGAGGCCGAAAGCCGGAGGCAGGGAGTTGCTGGATCGATCATCCACGGCACTCGTACAGGGACGACAAGCTGTTTCTGGCGTACTTTCATCCAGCCTCGCGTATCATCTTACTGCGGAACGGATACGATTCGCAAGGTGCGAGAGGTTAACTCCAACACCACACACTCCAGACGCAAACAGCGAGCCTGATTGGTCTTTGGCTCATGGCGCGACCGATTCCGGTGCAGTTCCTCGGCGCGGCTTCCCACTTCACGTCGCGACAGTCGTCCACCGCCTGACCAAATCCGGGAACTGGCAGTGATGACACCCGGATTTGTCGTTGACGCAGAAATCGTGGAAGATTTGCATCAGACCCTGCTGGTGACGCGTCGTCTTGACGCAACGCCGCGCCACCGGTGAGTTGTCGAACAATTGCGTGGCCGCGAGACGGAGTATGCTGTTCGACGAGGCGGCAGGCAACTGCGCATACGCCATCTTCGCCGCTTCGTATAGTTTGGGGTCGCGGATGTTCTCGCCCTGCGCCGCGGCGAACGGCAGCACAATATTCGCGACGATTTCCTGCGCCCGGCTCAGCCCGATCAACTCGCCCGCTTGCGACTGCGTTTTGCCGCCCAGCGTAAAATGCCGGCTCCAGTAGTCATCGGTGATGTCCACGAAAAACGTCACCGGATCGCCCCCGCTTTCGATGGCGCCGATAACCCTCTCCATCAACTGCGGGTGCTTCTTCAACAGCGCCACCGCCGCGCCGAGCCGCCGGTGCGGATGATTCGCCGGGCGGACGCCATGAAACCGCCACGCGCTGACGGGCACGACCCGGTCCGCGAAATCCGGCCGCAATTTCCACCACGCGTTCCACAGCCGCTTCACGTAGACAGCATCGGCTCCGGCCCGCGACGGCGGCGCGCCCGTCGGCAGAAAATTGGCGACACCGAACAGAATCGGCGCCAGATGCGCCCGTTTGTCAGTGATGTCCGCGAGCGTCGCGCGCTGTGCCAGCGTGCGAAACGCCACCTTGTTGGACTTGTACCCTAACGCTTCCATCCAGCCCTCGTAAAACGCCTGTTCGGCGCCAACCCGATGGATCCAACGCAGAAACCGCCGCACCTTCGCGGCGAACCGCTCTTCGCCCGCCGCGTCGAGCAGCGCCGTAAGCGACGAGCCGTCCAGCGCCTGCAAAATGTGCGCGCACTGGCCGTGATGATTCCCGACGTTGTGCGGATACGAATCCAAATCAATCTCGTCGTAGAGCTGTTCCAGCGGGCAATCGAGGTGATGCTGAATGACAATCTGGGGGATGATCTGGCCTGCGCGTGTCCGCGGGACATGCCGGCTGCCCGCTTCCCAGAGCACGACGTGGAGGATCACGTCGTTGAAATGGTGGTCGCGCTCGTGACCGTGATGATTCCAGTCCTCGGCGCGCAGATGAATCTCAATGTCCCCTGTCTGCTCGGGTTCGTCGTCGATCTGTACCGTGGCATGCCGGAAATCCGGCCCCGACTCCAGGTTCCACCAACCCGGCGACACGACGCGCACCCGCCGGCCATCGATCGTCCGCAGACCGTCCGCGTTCAGCCGCTGGTCGTACCAGATGCATTGCACAAGCCGTTCGCTGATCGGGATGGGAACGTAGTTGCTGTCCGCGTCGCGGAGCACCACGGGCGCATAAATGTTCGGAAAACTCCGCCGCATCAATTCGTTGCGGAGTTCACTATAGCGCGTCAGTGCCATCGCTTGCCTCGCCCGTCCACACTGGAATATACTTTCCTTTCGATGAAAATGCGAACAGGTTTTTGCGTCGGGACCACGCTCCTTCTGGCCTCGATCTCTGTCACCAATTCCGCCACACCAAACGACGATTCCTCCGCCGACCTGGCCCGCGACCCCGTCGTGATCGCCGTGCAGAAAGTCCTTCCCGCCGTGGTCAATATCAGCACGGAGCGAATCGTCCGGCGCCGGTTCAACGATCCGTTCGCCGATTTTTATCGCCAGTTCTTCGGGCTGCCGCCCCTCCCGCGCTCCGAAGGCGTCCAAAGCCTCGGCTCGGGCGTGATTGTCGACGAGGACGGATGGATCATCACAAACTGGCATGTCGTCCGCCCCGCCAGCAAGATCACGGTTGTCCTCAGCGACGGGACGAAGTTCGACGCCCGCTACGTCAGCGGCGACGAGAAAAATGATCTCGCGCTGCTGAAGATTCAGCCGACGAAACCGTTGACGGCCGTGGTAATCGGGGAAGGTCAGCCCCTGCTCGGCGAAACCGTCGTGGCCATCGGCAATCCGTTCGGATTCGATCACACCGTCACCCGCGGAGTCATCAGCGCCAGGAACCGCAGTTGGCCTCTCGACAACCCGCAGTTCACCGATGTGCTGCAGACCGACGCCGCGATCAATCCCGGCAACTCCGGCGGCCCGCTCATCAACGCCCGCGGCCAACTGGTCGGCATCAATATGGCCATTCTTTCCGAAGCCCAGGGCATCGGCTTCGCCATTCCGTCGTCGCGCGTGGCGAACCTCCTGGCCGCATGGTTTTCGCCCGAGAAACGTGCGCATGTCTGGCTGGGCATGCGGTTCCAACTCGGAGCCGGAGGGATCGTCCTTGCCGAGGTGAAGCCGGAGAGCCCCGCCGCGAAGGCCGGTGCCCGAAAAGGCGATGAAATCGTGACCGTCGATGGTCAGCGCTACCGCGACGTGCTGCGCTTGGAGAGGATGCTCGTCCATGAATCCGCCGGCGACGTCGTGCGCTTCGAGGTCCAACGCGGCGGCGAAGTGGCGTCCTACTCCGTCACCCTGGCCAGTCTTCCCAAACTCTCGGCCCGGGACCTGATGTCGGAGCGGTTCGGCCTCGAGGTGCAGCCGCTCACGCCGGCTCTGGCCCGGGCCGCGGGCGTTCCGGGCGTCCACGGGCTCATTGTCTCCAGCGTCCAACACGGCAGCCCGGCGGATCGGGCCGGGTTTTTCCCCCAGATCGTCATTGCCCAGGTCGGCGGGGAACCGATCGACTCCATGGAGCGGCTCGCCGAGCAGCTCAGCGACGTCGAGCCCGGCGATCGCGTCAACATGTCCATCATCGTCGTCGAGGGCCATGGCGACCTCACCGTGCAAGAGGTCGGAAATGTGTCGTTGAAAGCCCGATAGATAGAGGGGGCAGGGCTTGCCTCGACCAAGCTTCCCGAGGGCCGAGCGCTCGCCATTGCAGCGTTGGCTGTCCTAGCCGATAGCGCCGCTTCCGCGCGCTTCTTTTAGCCACAATCTGTCCGTCCTGAGCGGAGCCGAAGGATGCTCCATCATCCGTACGTACCTGTCTCGGGGTGGGGGAAACGGCCGACAGATGAGTGTGGACTCAAGCCATTTGTCTTGGTATACCGGGCTCGAAGGCCACGAACCGGAGGGCGCTATATGGCAGATATCAACGACTACATTGGCAAACGGCTTGACGATCAGCTTGCATACTTTGACTCTAACGCCGTCAAGAACCAACGGCGGTATAAGACGATCAAATCGGTGGCTATAGCCTGCAACGTCCTCACCACCATGACGATTGCCCTTGCCTTTACCGTGCCCGAACAATTCAAGGTCGCGATGGGAATTCTTTCATTGGTCCTATCCACAATCGTTCTGGCGACGTACCAGTGGGAGGAGTTCCAGAACTACGGCGCGAAGTGGGAAAAATTCCGGCTTGTCGCTGAGCAATTGAAGTCGGAGAAGTACCTCTTCCTCAACCATGCGGGTCGTTACACGTCAAAGGACGAGACGGAAAACCAGCAACAGTTCATTGAAACTGTTGAGGGTATTCTGAAGGGAACCGATTTGTCCTACTTCACGCTCATGGTTGAACCCGGCAAGCGTATCGAGAAACGGTTGGAGCAGACTGGAGGACGGGTGTAATGGGGCTGCCTCGCACATTTGTCGGGTTCAGCAGCACCGACATCAAATGCTACTGGTTGATGTTGGCTTGGAAGGAAAACGAGAATGTTGATTTTGACTTCACCGACTGTCAGTTGCAGGACGAGGTAGATTCTGAAAACGAAGCCTACATAAAGTCCAAAATCCGCAACCGAATAGGCATGGCGGCCAAATTTGCCCTGCTGATCGGTGAAGACACGCGCTACAAATACAAGTATGTCCGGTGGGAGGCTGAGGTGGCGATTGAGAAGGGTTGCACAATAATTGGCGTCAACCTCGATGGCTCAAGAGGGGCCGGTCAGCGTGCCTGCCCGCCGGTCATCTACGGCATCGGGGCGATTTTTGTGCCGTTTTCTCCCCAAATCGTGGCCTACGCTCTAGAGCACTACACCATGCATGACGGCGGCAATTACCACTATAAGGATGAGGTATACCGCCATTTGGGGTACCAACTGTAGGAACTGCGCGAAAACGCAGCTCCCTGGTTTAAGCTCACGTGGTCAACGGATCTTCACTGTTTCAGAGAAGTGACAGGGACATGATCCTCTCGCGGCTTTGCGTACCCTTTTGTGTACTGACGGGCGATGAACTCCATTACAATTCCCATGGATAGGTATTCTTCTCGAACGCGCTCCGGCAGTAATTTGAAATCCGTCACCCATTTCCTACAGGTTGGGGGTGGCGCCCCACACAAGCACGGCATTGTGAAATAGTCCTCGTCCATCGTCGTCGAATAGTCGTACCGGATTTCCGTGCCCTCTGGTATGTCTTTGATGGCAACGAGCTGGACGGTTCTTCCGTCGCCAAGGTCTCTTACACCAGCGTTCGGTTGACACGAATGATTTGCATAGCATCCTGGCTCCAAAAGGTCGATGTACTTGCCATGAGCAATTTGAAGAGGGTAGCATTCCTTGTCCCCCTTACTCACGGCTTCTTTGAAGCCAATGATCTGGCCTTTGAAGACATGAATAAGCTCGCCGCACTGGATTCGCCTCTTCGCAAAAAGGCCCTTCCCCAGGTCGCCGTCGGCCACATAAACGATTTCGTCGTGTGGCGATCTTGCCGAATCAGTACTAGCAAGCTGCTCTGGCTCAATGACAATTACGATTGAGCCATCGTCTTGTCGCAGACGACTGTTTTCCCCGTTTGGTCCTTTACCTGCCACGAGATGCCTCCTTGAGCATAAATTTCTGAATTAGCTGTATCGTCAACCTGAAGCACTCAATTTTCTCCTTTGGAGAAGCCGCCCTCTTTCCTCGTCGGAGAGCTGCGGCTGCTTTATCATGAATAGCACGAAGGTCTGCTGGCACCGGTGTCTGAAGCAATCTCTCGTCTGCTTTATGGATTTTTGCCTCCGCAACAACCTCCCAAGCGTGCGATGCGAGTTCCTCAGCTTTTGCATAAGCCGTGTCACAAATTGCGCGTAGCTCGTCGCCGCTCTTCCGAGACCTAATCATCGCACTGAAAACTCGTTGATATTGCTGAAAAAAATCGTCCAGCGCTAAGGCAAAGTTGCTCTCGGCTGTGTAATCGAGCCTATGGACATTGTCCCAAGCCGCGTCGAATTCATGGTCCCACAGACGATCCATGTCGTCCAGAAATGCGTTAACAATTCTCGCAGAACCGACCGTCGTCTCAGCGGGACTTGCGAATCTGGGTTGATAACGCGGCTTTAATTCCCGCATCAGGGCGGCAAACATGACGAGGAGGCGGTCTCTTTCAAACGGGATGACAACGAGCTGACCAACGACATTTGTCGGGATCTCTACCGCCTCCCCGTTACGTCGTTCCTGAAGCACAATCGTGTCCTTCCGTTTAGCCCTTCGACATCGCGCAATTTCGTCATACACGTTTGGTCTCGCCTTTACTGAGTCGGGCTCTGATTCGTCGAAGGTGGCCAACACCAAAGGTGTGCCGCAATTCTGAATGTAGTAGTCCACCTTCCTCTCTTGTGTCTTCGACAAAGTCGGCAGCTCTATGACGGTGGCAGCTGAAATCCCAAGGCTCTTAAATAGCCCCTCCAAATCTTCGACAAGCTGTTTTGTCATCCCGTGCAGGATGAGAATATCGACTTTCTCGCGGTTTCGTTTCCGGGGCTTCATGCTATTCCCTCCTCTCATCCGTAATTGGGGCTCCGAGTCTGTTTCTCAAGGCCACACAACTTCGCAGTTATGCCACGCGGCAGTGCGGCTGTCCACGATAATTGAGTCCGAGCCAGCGAGCCTCAGCCGGAGTTGATGTGGAACAGTGAGTTATTTTGCGCCGACACGGCGCGCATTTAACACCCGCCTTTCGCGGTGTGTTTTTCGCCGCGAAAGGGTTACGACGCGGGCACGGCGGTGTCACGTCTTGGGGGATTCGGCTTCGCGGCTACAAAAGTTGCCGTCCGGCGACGGGGTGAGGTGGCAAAACGGCAGCCTCAGCGGCCTTTGCTGGCACATCCGCTGCTCTATATCCGTGTGATGAGCCAGCATTTCAGGAGATTGGTGTCCCTGTCCATTGCCCTCTGCGCTTTTGGCTGCGCCCAACCGAAAGTCGAGGAATCCGGCGGACCCGTCGAAGTCACGCTCCAATCTCCCGACGGTCCGGGCGCGGGAGTCCCCGTCAAGATTGTCGACGAAGCCTCCGTCGCCAGGGCGCTCGGGACGCTGGCGCTGAACCAGCAGATCACCAACACGCTCTCCGAATCGGCTTACGCCGATTTCTTCAACACGCTGGCCATCCCCGCCGGCACCGTCGTGAAAAAGACCAAGGTCGATGGCCGGATCCTCGTCAAGGAACTGGGCGTCCCGCATTACGTCGTGGCCCAGCAGGGCGATCGCTTGTGGGTCGGCGACGCCGCCCAGGTTCGCAATCACCGGCTTCCGCTCGGTCCCGAAGACATGGGAGGCAAACACGCGCTCGATTTGCTCATCGCCCAGCCGGGCATCCTGCGGGAATTGACCGCCGCCACCATGCAGTTGGTCCGCGATGACAAGATCGACCAGGCACGGGCCATCGCCCGATGCGCGCGCTCCCGCGCGTTGATGAACGAAATCGATTGGGAAGAGGCCGCGCCGTTGCTGGCCGGAGCCGAGCACGCGCTCAAGGACAAGCAGTATGACAATGCGCGCCAATTGGCCAATCGCGTCGACGATTTGATTCCCAACCAGACGCGAACCAGGAAAGTGCTCGATGAAATCTCCGTCGAGTATGGCGGCGAAGTGCGGACGTTGTCGGGACACACCGGCCCGGTCACGAGCCTCGCCTACAGTCCGGACGGTGCCTACATTCTCAGCGGCGGCGAAGACGGCACCCTCAAACTGTGGGAGACAGGCACGGGACGGGAAGTGCGCACGTTCACCGGCCACAAAGGGCCCGTCACCGGCGTTGCCTTCGGGCCGGACGGCTCCACCGCGGTGAGTGGCAGCAGCGACAGCACGTTGCGCCTGTGGGACATCGCCTCGGGGCGTAATCTGCGGGCCACCGAAGGCCTCGGCTGGAAAATCGCCGGTGTCGCATTCAGCCCGGATGGGAAATTCGTCGCCACCGCCTCGGATGACAATCTGGTAAAACTCTGGAGCGCGCCGCGTCTCCAGTTGGTGAGTTCGCTGGCCGGGCACGGGTGGCACGTCACCGGCGTCGCGTTCAGTCCCGCCGGTGACTCGTTCCTGAGCGGAAGCGAGGATGATTCGGTGAAATTGTGGGACGCGTCCAACGGGCAGCCAACACGCACCCTCCAGGCCGGGTTCGCCCCGGTGACGTGCGTCGCCTTCAGCCCCGATGGACAATTTGCGTTGAGCGGCGGCAAGGACAAGATCGTGCATCTGTGGAAACTGGCGAACGGCCAGGAAGTCGCCCAGCTCAAAGGCCACAACCAAACCGTGCGAAGCGTGGCCTTCACGCGCGATGAGCGGTTTGCCGTCAGCGGCGGGGACGATGGTACCGTCCGGGTCTGGGACCTGAGCAAGATGACCGAATCCCGCTCGTTTGCCGGACAGGCCGGCGCAGTGACGGGCGTGGCCGTCAGCCCCAATGGCCGCTACGTCGCCAGCGCCAGCGCCGATGGCACGATCAAGATTTGGCAATTCCCCCAGACCATCTGGCCCCGGGGCGAAGAAGCGAAAAACTAGCCGCGCCGTCGTCCCCGCAATTCTCGAACAGCATCCGCAGGGGTTCCCGCGTCTGTTGAACATTCCGCCGCTTGCCAAGGTCTATGTCCTTGTGTTAGAAAGTCGGCCACTTACCCAACCGAAGCACCAGGAGGCAATCGGTCGGGGTTTGGGCCGTAGGCAGATCGCATCATGCAACCGATGATCAAAGTGGAGGACCTGACCAAGCGCTACGCCGGCGTGACCGCGCTCAACGGCGTGTCGTTTGAAGTGCAGCGCGGCGAGATCGTCGGGTTTCTCGGCCCGAATGGCGCCGGCAAGAGCACGACCATGCGCATCCTCACGGGATTTATTCCGGCATCCGCCGGCCGCGTTCAGGTCGCGGGACTCGACGTGTTTGAGAACTCGCTGGAAGTGCGCGAGCGGGTCGGCTACATGCCCGAGAACAATCCGTTGTACACCGATATGCGCGTGAGCGAGTACCTGAAGTTCCGCGCCAAACTGAAGAAGCTGCCGCGCGCCGAGCGGGCGGAACGAATCCCCGAGGTCATGGAATTGACCGGGATCAAGGACGTGTCCCACCGCATCATCGGCCAGCTCTCCAAAGGCTATCGCCAGCGCGTCGGCCTGGCGGATGCGCTGTTAGCCGAGCCCGATCTGCTCATCCTGGACGAGCCGACCATCGGGCTCGACCCGGTCCAGATTCGCCAGGTCCGCCAGCTCATCAAGGACCTGGGGAAGCGGCATACGATTTTATTGTCGACGCATATTCTGCCCGAAGTGGAAATGACCTGTAATCGCGTGATGATCATCCACCACGGCCGTATTCTCGCATCGGACGCACCGGAGAATCTGACAAAGACACTGAATGCGGGCGGGCTGATCGAGGTGGAAATTCGCGGGCCGGGATCGGACGTGCAGGCGAAACTGCGGGCGATCGACGGCGTGGAATCCATCCAGGTAAAGCAACTCGAAGACGGTTGCGTGCGAATGATTCTGACGCCCAAAGCCGGCGCGGACCCGCGCGAGAAAATTTTCCAGGCTGTCGTGAGCAACGGCTGGACCTTGCGGGAATTGACGCGGTCGCGGACGACCCTGGAGGACATCTTTGTGCAAATCACCCGCGAGGAGGACGAGGCGGAAGAGGAGCGCCGCGAACAGCGTCGGAGCGTGCTCCGATGACCAACGTGCCGCCGCTCTTGCGCCGCGAACTAAACGCGTATTTTGCCTCCGTCGTCGGTTACGTCGCGCTGATGTTCTTCCTGTTGGTGATGGGCGTGACGTTTGCGGTCGTCGTTCGCTACCTGAACACCGGTCCGACCCAGATGACCGCCATGAAGATTCTGTTCAGCATGTTCTGGCTGCCCTCGCTCGTGGTCGTCCCGATGATCACCATGCGGTTGCTGGCGGAAGAGAAACGCGCGGGCACACTGGAGATGTTGATGACCGCGCCCGTGACGGATTTTGAGGTCGTGTTCGCGAAATATCTCGGCGCGGTCGTGTTGTACACGATGATGTGGGCATTGACCGGCTCCTACGTGTTGATCTTGCGGCACTTCTCGGGCGGCGAAGCGGTGCTCGATCTGGGCCCGATCCTCAGCGGCTACGTCGGCGTGCTGGTCATCGGACAATTCTTTATCGCGGTTGGATTGCTGGCATCCTCGATGACGAAAAGCCAGGTCGCTGCCGCGCTGATGTCCTTCGCGCTGGTGTTCCTGATGCTCATCGTGCTGAACTGGCTCACCTACCTGTTCCCCGCCGGGCCGCTCGGCAAGGTGTTCCACGCGATCTCGGCGTTCGATCAAATGGAAGATTTCGAACGGGGCATCGTGGACGTCCGCCCGCTGGTCCTCTATCTGAGCGGAACGGTGCTGGCGTTGTTCATTACGACGCGCATCGTCGAATCGAGGAAGTGGAGATGACGGCGATGGCTGACAATTCTCCTCCATCCGATGCCCGACCACCGACGTTGCGGCACCGGCGTCTGGTGATCGGCGCCAACGTGCTCGTGCAGATTCTGGCCGTCCTCGCGCTGGTGGTCATGGTCGACTGGCTCGTCTCGCGGCATTATTGGCGCTTCGATTGGACGCAGTCCGGATACTACAAGTTGTCCGAGAAAACCAGGCAGGTCATCGGAAGCCTGAAAGTGCCCATCGATGTGGTGGTGTTCCTGCCCGAATCGGGCCGCCAGGAATACGTCCAGAAAGTCCTCGAAGACGTGCGCAATCTGCTGAAAGAATTCCAGTACTACGGCAAGGACAAGCTCCGCGTCGAGTACGTCGATCCCCAGCGCGATCTGGCTCGCGCCCAGCAACTGGTGACGAAGTACAACCTCGATTCGCCCGACGTCGTCATCTTTGCCAACGGCGACCGCCACAAGTATATCCGCCTGGATGAAATGGTCGACCTCGACCGCGAATCGGAAATGTCCGACGAGGTGCACATCAAAGCGTTCAAGGCCGAGGGGTTGTTCCTGTCGGCGATCCAAACCGTGACGGAAGAGGCTCCGCCCAAGGTCTATTTCCTCACCGGCCACGGGGAACGCGACCCGGACAATTTCGATCAGTCAAACGGTTATTCCGAGATCGCCCGCTATATCAAGCAGGACAACATCACCGTGGACAAATGGAACCTGCAGGACAAACAGGCGCTGCCGGCCGACGCGGGCGCCATCGTGATCGCCGGGCCGCGCAAGGCCTATTCGCAAATGGAGCTGAACGCATTGGACCAGTACCTGAAGAACAAGGGACGATTGTTCATCATGCTCGATCCCCAAACGCACACGGGTCTGGAGACGCTCCTGCGACGCTGGGGCGTGCAGGTGGACGACGATCTGGCGATCAGCAAAGCCGGCGTGTTGCTTGGGACGGAGCTCCTGAATGTCAACGCCGTGGGCACCGATTACGCCTCGCACCCGATCACGGCGAAACTCGCCGACACCAATACGGAATTCCCCTACGCGCGCTCGGTGCGCCGGCTCCCGCAACCCGCGGACGGCGGGACGGGCGGCCAGCCCATCGTGACGGAATTGGTCAAGGCCAGCTCGCAGTACTGGGGCGAGACAAACCCCGACGCCCAGCCAGCCTCGTTCGACCCGGCCACGGACATCGCCGGACCGTTGCCCCTGGCGGTGGCGGTGGAATCCAGCAAGCCACAGGGAGTGAACGTCGACATCGGTGTGACGCGCATGGTCGTGACCGGCACCTCGCGCTTTGTTGACAATAACAATGGCGATCTCTCCGGCGGCAACCTCGATTTCTTCATGAACGCGCTCAACTGGCTGCTTCAACGCGAGCAGTTGGTCGCGATCAGCCCCAAGACACCACAGGAATTCCGTCTCGACATGTCTCCGAATCAACAGATGACCGTGTACATCCTCGTGATGGCCGGCATGCCGCTCGCCGTCGCGGCGGTTGGCCTCCTGGTGTGGTTGGGGCGACGGAAATGACCGCGGGCGGTCGCTTCGTGCTGAGATGAAACCGAAAACAACATTGGTTCTGGTCATTATTGCGTTGATCGTTGGCGGCCTCGTTGCGCTCGACCATTATCGCGGAACCTCCACGGAAGAAGCGCAGGGGAAGAGCCGTCGCGTTCTCGATTTTCAGGCCAAGGATATCCGTGCGCTCACAATCGAATCGACCAACCATGTTTACGCGCTCGAAAAGAACGGCGACCAGTGGCAGATCAAACAGCCTCTCAACGTTCGCGCCAATTACAGCACTGTCAGCGCGATTCTCGACGAAGTGGAGTTCGCGGAGCGCAATCGCACGCTGACCAGCAGGGAATTGAACGGCGCGATCCCCGCCGGCTTCGGGTTGAATCCTCCGCGAATCCGCCTCACCTTGCAGGGGGCCAAACAGCCCATGGTGCTGCTCGTGGGGAACGAGACGCCGACGAAAGACGCCGTGTACGCCCAGGTGCAGAATAGCCCCGATGTCTGTATCGTCCCCAAATCAATCTACGACCGCCTGAATTGCACGCTGGATGACCTGCGCGACCGAACCGTGATGGACATTCTGCCGGCTTCGGCCACGCGCATTGAAATCAAGAGCGCCGACCGCGTGATCGAACTGGCCAAATCCAGCTCCACCACGAATGCCGAACCGCGGTGGACGTTAACCCGCCCCCTGGCCGCCCGCGCGGATCAACGCAAGGTCGGCGAATTGCTTGCCGACCTGAGCGACTTGCGGGTGACGGATTTCGTCAGTGAAGACCCGCAGGGCGTGCGCACGTATCACCTGGATGAACCCGAACGGGAGATCACGGTGTGGACCGGTGAGTCGGGCAAGACGCTGGTCCTCGGGCACGCGCTGACCAACGATGCCAGCAAGGTCTACGCAAAACTCAAGAGCACGGATTCGATCTACACCGTCCCATCCAGCGTGGCGCAGAAGTTTGCGGTCCAGGCCAACGATTTGCGCGATGCCCAGGTTCTTGCGTTTACGGAGGGCGATGTTCGTGGGATCGACCTGCTCCACGGCACGGACAGGATCTCCCTGGTGCGGACCAATTCGGCGTGGACGATTACGACGCCCGTTGTCGCGCCCGCCGAGGACGCCGCCGTCCAACAGTTGCTGGGCCATCTCAGCGGGTTGCGGGTGAAACAGTTCACCGCCGACGTCGCCACGGACCTGGACAAGTACGGCCTGGCTGCTCCGGTGGCCACCGTAAGCCTGAACGGCGAGGGGACCAATACAATTGCGCAGTTGCTGGTCGGTTCGTTCGATCCGTCGAATTCCGTCCGGTTCGTCAAACGAGCCGAGGAGCCGTTCGTCTACGGGGTGGATACCGACATCATCTCGTGGCTGCCCGCGAATTATCTGACCCTGCGATCCCATCGCCTCACGGATGTGTCTCCCGACGCGGTCGTAAAACTGGCGATCGAAGGAAAGACGGGGAAAGTGGTTGTCGAGCGTGGTCCGGACAGAAAGTGGAGAATCGTGGAGCCGCCGCAGGGCGTTCTGGACAATGATGCCTTGCAGCATCTGCTCGATGAATGGGGTGCCCTCCGGGCGGAAGAATTCGTCCGCCAAGGCCGGGACAACCTGGCCGAGTATGGTTTGGATCAACCCGTCCTGACGGTTACCGCCACCGCCGGCGATAAGACGCAATCACTTGCGCTCGGCAAGCCGAAGGACTCGGACACACGGTTCGCGTTGTGGGGGGATCCTCCTTTGGTGTTCACGCTCTCCACCGGCGGCGCCAATACATTGATGAGGGAAGTGGTAACTGCTTCGAATCCAGCGCCAGCTTCCGCTTCAACGACCAACACACCGGCAGACACGACCGCGCCTGCGCCGTCTTCCACGAACGCTCCGTCGAAACCGTGACGGCTCCGGAACCCCTCCGCCGCGTTGGGAAGACCTCGACCGTGAGAATTCCGGGGAAATCACGTTGACGGGCTGAGACTGCAGGCTTAAGAATCCGGCCAGTGAAGGTTCTGTTCCGCTTGTTCGTGCGTTTCGTAATCGTGCTGGTAGTCTTGTCCGCATTGTCGCTTGCCTACCTGCACTTTTACGGGTTTCCGGATTTCCTGAAGGACGTGCTGATCGGGGAGCTCCGTAAGGCGGGTTACGAGGCGCAATTTGGTTCGATACGCCTGGATCTTTTTCGCGGAATCGTGGCTTCCGAAACGTCATTCGCCGATGTCCGCACACCCAACCAGCCGCTCGCACAAATCGATGAACTCGAATTGCGTTTCAATCTGCGGCGGTTGTTTCACCGGCAGAACCCCATCCAGGGCATTCATATCGCCAACGCCGTGATCGCGGTGCCGACCCCTCCCGATGAAAATGGTCCGGCCAGGTTTACCGCGTCAGATGCCTATGCCACCTTTGAACTCGGCGACGACGGCTCGGTCCGGGTGGACGGGCTTACCGGCGTCTTTTGCGGCATTCGGCTGAACGTCTCGGGGTACGTTCTGCGCGGCACGCCGGCGCCGACGGCGCCAACAGCTCCCCTGTCTCCGCCGGCCAATCAAGGCCAGTTTCTCTTCCTCACGAAGGCAGTCCGCGAACTCAACCGCATCCAGGTGACGTCGCCGCCCGACCTGAATCTCAATTTTAACGTGGATCTGAGCCAGCCACTGGCCAGCCAGGTGACCGCGCGGTTCCATGGCGATCACCTGGAATATCGCGATCTGCTGGTCGATTCCGTGTCCATTGATATCGCGATGCGCGATGGGGTAATCATTGTGCGCCGCTGCGACGCAACTCTGTACGGCGGCGACATTGCCATCCAGGGGCGATATGACGTTGGCATGGGCCAATTCGATGTGGCGTTCTCCAGCACCACGGATCCCGCGGCGATCATCCCGTTGTTCATCCAAAATGCCCGGCCGATCCTCCGTGATCTTCGCCTGGAGAAGAATCCCCGGATCACCGCGCGCTATCGTCTCGGCCCGGATACCGGCAGCCTGCCCGAACTGACCGGCTCGGTGGACGCCGAAGATATGACTTTCAGGGGAGTCGAATTCCGCTCGATCAAATTCGCCTATGAAGACCGCGGTCCCCAGGTTCGTTTGAACAACGTCGAGGTGGTGACACCAGAAGGGCAGGCGACCGGCCACGGAGAGTACAATATCGAGAGCAGCGATTTCACCTACGAATTCGACAGCACGCTCGATCCGGCGCGCCTTCTTCCGTTGATGGCGGGGAAAGTGCGGCAGATCGTCGAGCCGGCGTGGTTTGAAACCCCACCGCATATCGTGGCGAGTGTCAGCGGGGATTTTGTTGACCCCGACGCTCTCGCATACGACGCCGAGGTGACCGCGAACCGGTGTAGCTACCGCGGGGTGGGACTGGAAGCGGCGTCGGCCAGGCTGCATCTGAAGAAGAGCCAACTGGACACGCAGGATTTGTTGTTGCGCCGGCGGGAAGGCGACGTCCGCGGGACGATCTTTGCCGACTTCAATGCGCATCGGGTCAGTTTCGATCTGGCCGCCACAGCCAACGTTTCGGACATGGCGGGCCTGCTCGGGGAACCGGCCGCCCGCGTCATGAGACCGTACCGGTTTGGCCCGCGCACCGATGCCAGCGCCCGTGGTCTGATCGATTTCGATAATCCCTACGGAACCGTCTGGTCGGCGAGCATCACCAACGAGGGGTTCTCGTACTGGAAGTTTACCGCCACGCGCGCCCAAGCCGCGCTCGTATTCACGAACGACGCGCTCCAGATCCGGGGTTTTGACGCGGATTTCTATGGCGGAAAACTCCGTGGACGCGCCGACTTCACGTTCTCATCGGTCGATCCTGTATACGCGTTCGATTTCTCCATTGACGGTGCGGATGTCAACGGAGTGCTGGGCGCCGCGCACGGTCGCTCGAGCAACGTAACGGGAATTCTATCGGCCAGGGCGACCATTAACGGACGCGGCGCCGATTTGGGTTCTCTCAACGGCCGCGGCAATCTTGTCGTGAACGACGGCGTTCTCTGGCAGGCGCCGTTGTTCGGCATTTTCTCGCGGGCGTTGGGCAATACCAGGGCGACGCGGGCGCAATGCACGTTTTCGATCGCGAACCAGGCCGTGCGCACGGAGGACATGGAAGTCGCTGCGGGTGCGTTCACGGCCAGCGCCCGCGGCGATCTCCGATTTGACGGAGCGATGGACTTTCGCGTCCAGGCGCAGTTTCTCAAGTCGTGGCCGGGGATCAGTCTGCTGTGGTGGCCTCTGGGAAGAATGCTGGAATACAAGGTCGGCGGCACGATCAGCAACCCAACCTACCGCCCCGTCAATTTCCCCAAGGAGCTCCTGCCGAGCAAATGACGCCAGCGTCGTTTGACTTTGCCCGACTCGTTGGCTAGGCTCGCCCTCGTGAGGGTCGAACTCATCAACACGGGCAGCGAACTGGTGCTGGGCTTTACGGTCAACACACACCTCAGCTACATCGCGCGCCAGCTCGCCAGCATCGGCTTGCGACTCGACCGTCAGGTCACGGTGGCTGACGACCGGGCCGAAATGCGCGCCGCCGTCGAGGAAGCCCTGCAGCGGAGCGACGTGCTCATCATTACCGGCGGACTCGGTCCCACCTCCGACGATTTCACACGCGATGTCGTGGCCGAGTTGCTCGGGCGGAAACTGATGCGCGACGAGGCGGTGGCCGCCGCCATCACGGAGCGCATTCGAAAGCGGCGGATTCAGTTGCCCGACTCAATTTACGTGCAGGCGTTGGTGCCGGTGGGAGCGCAGGTGCTGCCCAATCGCAACGGCACGGCGCCGGGGCTGGCGTTGGATCAGGATGGCAGATTGGTGTTGCTGCTGCCCGGACCACCCCGCGAACTCAAGCCGATGTTCGAGGAGTACGTGCTGCCCGTTTTGGAGAAGCATTTTGGCGACCAGGCGCGGTTTGACTGCCGGGTTTTCAAGGTGGTCGGGCTCGCCGAGTCGATTGTCGAGGAAAAGGTCGCTCCCGGGCTGGCCGACTTGAAGGACGTGGAGCTCGGTTACAGCGCCAAAATGGGCGAGGTCGAAGTGCGGATCATCACGCATCTCCAGTCGACGGCCGACGAGGCCGAGAAGAGGATCCGCGCTGCGCTGGGCGGGAATATCTACGGCATCGACAGCGATCGCCTGGAGGAAACCGTGGTCAAAATGCTGGCCGCTGCGCACAAGACCATCGCCGTCGCCGAATCCTGCACGGGCGGGACCATCTCCAACCGCATCACAAACGTGAGCGGGTCCAGCGATGTGTTTATCAATGGTTGCGTCACGTATTCGAATGAATCGAAGGTGCGGTTGCTCGGTGTGCGCGAGGAAACGTTGAAAGCGCACGGCGCGGTCAGCGAGGAAGTGGCTCGTGAGATGGCCGAGGGAATTCGTGCGCGCAGTAAGACGGATTTCGGCATCAGCACAACGGGCATCGCCGGCCCGACTGGCGGCACCCCGGAAAAACCCGTTGGTCTCGTGTACATCGGCTTCGCGACGCCCGAGCGGACCGAAGTGAAGAGACACATGCTCACCTTCGACCGCGAGACCTTCAAATTCTTCGTCTCGCAATATGCGCTGGATGCCGTGCGGCGTGAGTTGCTTACAGGAGGCGAAACTCCCTGAGAAGCGTGACCACGCAGGTGGCGATACCAGCGGCGACCAAACACCAAGATAAGATGTCGCTGAGATTGCTTTGGTCCGGCTCCTCAGACGGTATCTCGTAGTAGCTATCACCGAACCAGAGACGGTCCCCATATCGTGACGCCAGGCCAGCGCCCATAAGGGCTCCGCCAAGCATGAACGGTAAGATCAGATTCTCATCAAGCAGGGAAGAGCCGCGCTTGCCTGTGACAACGACGAAGCCCGCTAGCGTGCCTACGAGCAGTCCCAGTGCGCCTTGCATAAACCACGCGAGCCAGTTGGCACCTCGTTTCATGGTTGCGGGTGAAAGGTTATCGACCCGCACTGGGGTCGTCAATCGGGTTTGCGTCGGCGCCGGCGTTTGGTAATGATGTCGGCGTGATCCGGACATTCATCGCCATCGACATACCCGACGATGTGCGCGCCGTCATCGAGGAAGGGCAGGCGCGGCTGAAACGGGCGCACGTTGGCGTGAAGATTTCCTGGACGAAGATCGACAACCTCCATCTCACGCTGCAGTTTCTTGGGTATATCGGCGAGGAAACCGTCGAACCGATCAAATCCGCGTTGCAATCCGTGGCGAAGCGATATCAGCCGTTTGATCTGGCCGTCCATGGTGCGGGAGCGTTTCCGAATGAATCGCGACCGCGGGTCCTGTGGGTTGGCTGCAATGACGCCGAAAGCAAGTTGAAGACGCTGGCGCGCACAGTGCAGGAGGCGATGCAGCCGCTGGGGTTCGCGCCCGAACACCGCGAATTTTCGGCCCATTTGACCCTGGGACGAATCAAGATTCCGCGCGCGGACGCCGCGTTGACAAGGGCGCTCGATTCCCTTAAGAATACGGCGTTCGGGACGTTGCGCGTAGAGGCCATCCATCTATTCGAGAGCCAGCTTCATCCCGACGGATCGATCTACACGACGCTTTCGACGCACACGCTGGGAGCACCGAAACAATAACCGAGGAGACTACGATGCCGCCAAAAACTGATGCCAAGGACAAAGACAGCGCAGCCGCCAAAGCCGGCGCGTTGAAGGACAAGAATTTGCAGGCGGCGCTTGCTGCCATCGAAAAACAATACGGCAGCGGCTCGATCATGCGTCTCGGGGATGAGACGGCGCGGACGGACATTCCCGTGATCCCGACGGGCGCGTTTGCGCTCGATCTCGCGCTCGGCGTCGGCGGCATCCCCCGCGGACGGATTACCGAGGTGTTTGGCCCCGAGAGCAGCGGCAAGACGACGCTCATGCTCAGCGTGATTGCCAGCGCGCAGCGGGCGGGCGGCCTGGCAGCGTTTGTGGATGCCGAGCATGCCGTCGATCCGTCGTATGCCAAACGCATCGGCGTGAACCTCGACGATTTGCTGATCAGCCAGCCCGATAGCGGTGAAGAGGCGTTGACGATTACCGAGACGCTGATTCGCAGCAACGCGGTGGACGTCGTGGTGGTGGATTCCGTGGCCGCGCTCGTGCCGCGAGCCGAATTGGAAGGCCAGATGGGCGACGCCACGGTCGGCGCACAGGCGCGGTTGATGAGCCAGGCGATGCGGAAGTTGACCTCGTGCATCCACAAGGCCAAGACGGCGTGCATTTTCACGAACCAGATTCGCGAGAAGATCGGCGTGATGTTTGGCAATCCCGAGACGACGCCGGGCGGGCGCGCGCTGAAGTTTTATTCCAGCGTCCGCATCGATATGCGCCGGATCAACGTCATCAAGGATAGCACAGGCAAGGTCATCGGCAGCCACGTGCGCGCCAAGGTCGTCAAAAACAAGGTCGCCCCGCCGTTCACCGAGTCGGAATTCGACATCATGTACGACGTCGGTATCGCGAAGGAAGGGTCGGTCATCGACGTGGCGACCGACCTCGAAGTGATCGAGAAGAAGGGATCGTGGCTGGCGTTCGACGGTCAGCAAATCGGCCAGGGCCGCGAATCGGCCAAGGATTTCCTCCGCGAGAACGGGAAGATGCTCGATGCGATCATTGCCGCTGTGCGGGCCAAAATCGCCGCCGGGGCGCATGTGCCGAAGAAGATCGGCGCGGTGGAGTGAACCAGCTTCCTGCGCCCTCCTCGCCCCGCAACGCGGGGAGAGGACTGAGGTGAGGGGCCGTAACCCTCGCCCTGACCCTCTCCCTTGAAAGGGAGCGGGGAACCTGCGAGAATTCGCACACAAATAGTATGTCCATGACTTCCGCTGAAATACGCCAGAGCTTTCTGGATTTCTTTCGCGAGAAACAGCACACGATCGTGCCGTCGAGTTCGTTGCTGCCCGACGCGCCGAATTTGCTGTTCACCAACGCAGGCATGAACCAGTTCGTGCCGATCTTTCTCGGCCAGCGCGCTCCGGACGTGGACAAATGGCCCGGCGCGGTGCCGGGTTCGCCGACGCGCGCGGCGGACACGCAGAAGTGCATTCGGGCGGGCGGCAAACACAACGACCTCGAGGACGTCGGACTCGATACGTATCACCACACGTTTTTCGAGATGCTCGGCAACTGGAGTTTTGGCGATTACTTCAAGAAAGAGGCGATCGACTGGGCGTGGGAACTTCTCGTCGACCGCTGGCATTTCCCGAGGGAACGGTTGTACGCCACGTATTTCGAAGGTGACGACAAAACGCCTGCGGACACCGACGCGCGGGATCTGTGGAAGCGGTATTTGCCGGAGGAGCACGTTGTCCCCGGCAACCGCAAAGACAATTTTTGGATGATGGGTGACACCGGCCCGTGCGGCCCGTGCAGCGAGATTCACATGGACCTGACGCCCGCCGGCGACGGCGGCGCGAAGCTCGTCAATGCGGGCGACCCGCGGTGCATCGAGATTTGGAATCTGGTTTTCATCCAGTTCAACGCCAATCCCGATGGTTCGCTCACGCCGCTGGCCGCCAAGCACGTCGATACCGGCATGGGCTTCGAGCGCGTATGCTCGATGATCCAGTGCACGAACGGCTTCAAGGATTTCACCCGCCGCATCTCGAATTATGAAATCGATGCGTTCCATTCCATTTTCCGTGAGTTGGAGAAGTTGAGCGGCAAAACGTACAAGAGCACGCTGCCGACAGACAATGCCGGCGAGCAGGGCAAAGTCGATATCGCCTTCCGCGTCATTGCCGATCACATTCGCTGCCTGAGTTTTGCCATTGCTGACGGAATCCTGCCGTCGAACGAGGGCCGAGGTTACGTTCTCCGCCGCATCCTCCGTCGCGCCGTGCGATATGGGCGCAACCTGGGATTCAGGGAGCCATTCTTCTACAAACTTGTGGATGTTGTCGCGGCAAACTTTGGTGATGTCTTCCCGGAATTACGCCGTAACAAAGCGAGGATCCAATCCAACCTCAAGGCGGAGGAAGAGAGCTTTAATCGCACGCTGGACAATGGAATTGAGCTCTTCAACGAAGGCGCAAAACTTTTGGAATCCATTCCCGCCAAGTCGTCGAAGACTTTTGGCTCAATGCTTGTCCCTATAGGAGGAAATAGAGGGCGTGCAGTCAAAGTTCACATTAGGTCACATCCCGACGGCACGGTGGAGCGCGTGATCCACGGCGATTTTGCCTTTATGCTTTATGACACATATGGCTTTCCACTCGACCTTACCGAGCTGATGGCGCGAGAGCATGGATTCGTTGTGGATGTTGACGGATTCGAGAGGTTGATGGAAGAGCAGCGTGAACGTGCACGTGCCGACCACGACAAAAAGAAGTCTGTGATTAGTGTTGAGACCGAAGACCTGCACATCGAGCCGACGGAGTTTCTTGGATACGACAATCTGGAGGCCGAAGCGGTTGTCGAAGCAGTGTCGCCGGGCGCGGAGAAGAGTTTCGATGTGATTCTTGATAAGACGCCATTCTACGCCGAGATGGGCGGGCAGGTCGGCGATACGGGATTGATTGGTGTGGCGAAGGTGTTGGATACGCAGAAGCAGAGGAACGTGTACGTTCACCGAAGCGTAGCGCCGTTGCAGAAGGGCCAGAAGGTCCGCGCGGCGGTCGATGTGCCACGCCGATCCAACATCCAGCGGCATCATACGGTGACGCATTTGTTTCATTGGGCGTTGCATGAAGTCGTGAGCCAGGATGCGCGGCAGAAGGGGTCGCTGGTCGCACCGGACCGGTTGCGATTCGATTTCAATCAGCCCGAGAAACTGACCGACCAGCAGATTGCCGACATCGAGAAATTGGTGAACGAGAGGATCAAGGAAAACGCGCGCGTGTTCTGGTTCGAGATGCCGTACTCCGAGGTCCGCGGGAAGCCGAACATCATGCAGTTCTTCGGTGACAAGTACGGCGATATCGTCCGCATCGTCCAGATCGGCGGACACGACAAAGCGCTGGATGGTTTCTCGATGGAACTGTGCGGCGGAACCCACACGAAGACCACGGGCGAGATCGGGTTGTTCAAGATCATGCGCGAATCGGCGGTCGCGGCCGGGATTCGGCGCATTGAGGCGGCATGCGGACAATTTGCGCAGGAATTCATCGAGAAGCAGCAGGGTCAGGACCAAGCGGAGGCCGAGAAGGCGAAGGCGCGCGAATTGGAGAAGGAATTGGCCAGGCAGCGTCAATCCGCGATGCAAACGCAGGCGCCGGCGATTGCCGACCAGTTGCTGGGCAAGCTGCAGGGCAAGGTGCTGGTCGGCGAGGTGCCCGGCGCAGACGCGAACCTGTTGCGGGCGGTCATCGATGTGGTGAAGACCAAATTGACCAGTGGCGTGGCTGTTTTGGGAGGCGCAGCGGAGGGCAAGGTCGCGCTGATTTGTTACGTGACGCCGGACATGGTCAAGCAAGGCAAGCACGCCGGAAAGATTGTCGGCGAGCTCGCCAAGATTTGCGGCGGCGGGGGCGGCGGGAAGCCGGATCTCGCCCAGGCTGGCGGCAAACAGCCCGAGAAATTGGCCGAGGCATTGGCGGCTGCGGCGAAGATCGCGGGCGTTTAGACTTCGTAACCCTCACCCCGTCCCTCTCCCTTGTACGACAAGGGAGAGGGGATTACTGCGAAAAGGTTTCGCGGCCACAAAGCAGGACGCTTGCTCTGGCAGGCGCGGCACCTTATCATCCGTTTCCATGCTCGACATCAAACTCATTCGCGAAAAACCGGATTTCGTGCGGGAGCGTCTGGCCACGCGCGGGCGCGGCGACGACGCGCGCATTGCCGAGATTGCCGCGCTGGATGAACACCGCCGCAAGCTGGTGGTGGAAAGCGACGGTCTCAAGGCGGAGCGCAACAAGGTCAGCAAGGAAATCGGCGCGTTGAAGTCGAAGGGCCAGGACGCGAACGGACCGATGACGGCAATGAAGCAGGTGGGCGAGCGAATCGGCGCAATCGACGCGGAGATGGCGGGAGTCGACGCGAAATTGCTGGACGTCGCGTTGATGGTTCCGAACCTGCCACACGAGAGTGTGAAGGTCGGAAAAGATTCGGCGGACAACCCCGAGATGCGGCGCTGGGGCGAAGCGCCGAAGTTCGCGTTTACGCCGAAGGCGCATTGGGACATCGGCGAGCAGCTCGGCATGTTGGATTTCACGCGAGCGACCAAGATTTCCGGCAGCGGGTTTATTCTCTACAAAGGCGCGGGCGCGCGGTTGGAGCGAGCGTTGATCAATTTCCTGCTCGATTTGCACACGCGCGAGCACGGGTTTACCGAAGTGTTCCCGCCATTCCTCATCAACCGCAATGCGATGATCGGCACGGGGCAATTGCCGAAGTTCGAGGAGGACATGTATCGGTTGCGGGACGAGGAGATGTATCTCGCGCCGACGGCCGAGGTGCCCGTGGCGAACATTCACCGCGAAGAGATTTTGCGGGAAGATCAGTTGCCGATTTATTACTGCGCGTATACGCCGTGTTTTCGACGCGAGGCGGGCGCGGCGGGCAAGCAGACGCGCGGCATGATTCGCGTGCATCAGTTTGACAAGGTCGAGATGATCAAGTTCGTCAAGCCCGAGACGAGCTACGACGAACTGGAGAAGATGACGGCCTGCGCGGAGAAGGTGCTGCAACTGCTCGGGCTGCGTTATCGCGTGGTACTGCTGTGCACGGGCGACATGGGATTCGCGAGCGCGAAGACATATGATATCGAAGTGTGGGCGCCGGGGCAGAACGCGTATCTCGAAGTGTCGAGCTGCTCGAACTGCGAGGATTTCCAGGCGCGGCGGGCGAATATTCGATTCAAAGGCGCCGACGGCAAGAACCGGTTCGTGCATATCCTCAATGGCAGCGGCACGGCGCTGGCGCGGTTGTACGTCGCGCTGCTGGAGACCTATCAGCAGGCCGATGGCAGCGTGAAGATCCCCGAGCCGCTGGTATCGTACATGGGCGGGTTGAAAGAAATCCGGCCAGCCTAGAGGGATCCATGCTCGCGAAAGTCCAAGCGGCTCTGGCGAAAATGCTCGAGCCGGGCGAGGCGCTGCTCGTTGGCGTGTCGGGCGGAGCGGATTCCGTCGCGCTGCTGGACATACTGGTGAAATCCGGTTGGCGTCCCCACGTCTGTCACCTGAACCACCAACTCCGCGGACCCGCGAGCGATGCCGATGCGGAATTCGTAAAGAGCCTGGCCACGGGCTACGGGTTGGCGAACACGATTGAATGGCGAAAGGTCCCGAGTGATGAAGGCGGAGCCCGACGCGCGCGCCATGAATTCTTCGCCAGGGTCGCAGCGCAAACCGGCATCCAGAAACTGGCGCTGGCGCATACGGCGGATGACCAGGCGGAGACGTTTCTGCTGCGGCTGTTGCGGGGAGCGGGCGTGCCCGGGTTGGTGGGCATCTGGCCCGAACGCCAGCTTGGCACACTGCGGGTGATTCGGCCTCTGTTGAAGGTGCGAAGGACCGAAGTAATGGAGTACCTGAACGCGCAGGGGCTCAAGCACCGCGAGGACGCCTCCAACGCTGATACAAGATTCACGCGCAATCGGATCCGCCACGAGCTGTTGCCCTTGCTGGAGCGCGACTTCAATCCCGCGATCCGCGAAGTGCTGCTCCATACGGCCGAGATTCTGCGCGACGAGGATTTTTATCTGCTGCATCACGTTGCGCAACGGTTTTACATGACGGTTTGCCAGAACGACGCGGTGAACGTGAAAGCGCTGGCGAATTGTCCTGTGGCCATTCAGCGGCGGGTGCTGCGGTTTTGGCTGGGGGGCGATCCCGAGAGCGGGCCGAGCTTTAGCTTCGACCAGATCGAGGCGGTGCGGCACGCGGCGCTGGGGGATTCGCCGAGCGCGGAAGTCGATTTGCCGTACGAGCTGGTGGCGTACCGCGAATACGAATGGCTGCGGAAAGCGCAACGCAGCGAGTTGGAGCCCATCCACGGCCGCTGGCCGGTGAGTTTGTCCGGCGAGACGACGATCGGCGAACTGGGCGCAAGGTTCATCGTGGGCGAGGAAGGGGAGCGATTCGATGCGGACGCGCTCGGGGAGGGATTGTTTGTGCGCACGTGGGAGAGCGGCGACCGGTTTCAACCGCTCGGCATGAACGAGGCGAAGAAGCTGCAGGATTTCTTTGTGGACGAGAAGGTGCCGCGGCGTCAGCGGGGCCGCGTGCCGCTGTTATGCGCGGCGGATGGTCGCATTGCGTGGGTTGTCGAGCATCGAATTGCCGATCCGTTCAAGGTCACGGAGCGGACGCGTCATGTGGTGCAGGTGCGGGTGGTGGCGATTCAAGGTTGACAAGTCTTGGGGCGGAGGGTTGTAATCCAGCGAATTCATGGAATCCAAATCCAAAGGCGGACCGCAGCGGGTGCGGGTCGAGCTGGGTGAGCGCAGTTACGAAATTCTGATCGGAGCCGGATTGCTGGCGCACGCGGCGGAATACCTGCATCCGCTCAAGCTCGGCAAACGCGGCGTGATCATCACCGACAGCAATGTTGAACCGCGCTACGCCGGCGCGTTGCGCGAGACATTGGCGAGAGGTGGGATCACGGTGGACATGGTCAGCGTGCCCGCGGGCGAGGCGTCGAAATCGTTGCGGCAGGCGAATCGGTTGTTTGAGAAACTGCCGGCATTCGGGTTGGACCGTCAGTCGTTTATCATCGCGCTCGGAGGCGGTGTGGTGGGCGATCTGGCGGGATTTGTCGCGGCGAGCTATTTGCGCGGGATAGCATTGGTGCAGGTGCCGACGAGTTTGCTGGCGCAAGTGGACAGCTCGGTGGGCGGGAAGGTGGGCGTGAACCTGCCGCAGGGGAAGAATCTGGTGGGCGCGTTTTACCAGCCGAAGCTCGTGCTGGCGGACACCGACACTCTCTCGACGTTGCCGGATCGGGAGTTGAGGTCGGGTTTTGCGGAAGTGATCAAGCACGGGGCGATTCGGGACGCGGACTTCTTTGCGTGGCTGGAACGGGATTACAAGAAGGTGCTGGCGCTGGAGCCGGGCGCGGTGGCGCACGTGGTTCGGCGGTGTTGCGAGATCAAGGCGGAAGTGGTCAGCGCCGATGAGCAGGAGTCGGGTTTGCGCGTGATATTGAATTTCGGCCACACACTCGGCCATGCGATGGAAGCGCTGTCGGAATACGTGGGTGTGCTGCACGGCGAAGCGATCTCGATGGGGATGTGCTGCGGCGCGCGGTTGTCGGTGAAACGTGGCGGGTTGAGCGAAGCGGAAGCGAAACGCGTGAGCAATTTGATTGCAGCGAGCGGGCTGCCGACACATGTGGGCACAAAGTACAAACTGGATGAACTCCTGGCGGCGGCGCGGCTGGATAAGAAGGCGCGTAACGGGAAGCTGCGGTTTGTGCTGCTGAAACGGCTCGGCGAGGCGGTGATCTCGGACGCGGTGACCGACGCCGACCTCGAGGAGGTCGTGAATGTCTGCCGTTGACGAGGGCATTGTTCGTGAGTTTTTCGAACTGCACGGATTTCTGGTTTGCCAGCGGCGCAAATATATCGTCCAGTCCCGGCACAAGAGCGCCGATGAGGAAGTGGATTTGATCGTGCTGAACCCGGGCGCGCCGGCGGGGGCGGTTCCGCCCGAATTTGAGATTACCTCGAAGACATTACCGCAAGTCTCGCGGGCGATTGTCGCCGTCAAAGGCTGGCACACGGAGATTTTCGCGCCGGGCGTGTTGGCGCACCAGCCGAAGATTTTCCGGTTCGTCGAGAAACGCGCGGTGGACGAGGCGCAACGGCTCGTGGGCAGCGAGGGCCTGGTGAAACTGCTCGTGGTGCCGGGGTTGCCGCGGGAGAGCAAGACGCGCCAACGAAGCATCGAGTTGCTGCGGGCGAAAGGAGTCGACGGCGTGATTTCGTTTCGGTCGATTTTGCAGGAACTGATTGCGAGCGTGGCGACCAACCGCAATTACCAGAAGTCGGATTTGCTGCAGACGTTGCGGCTGTTGAAGAATTACGAGCTGCTGAAGGAGCCGCAGATGGAGTTCGGGTTCCGAAAGCGCCGGAGCAAGCGGGCAACGCCTTGAGACGGGGGAGTCGGAAAACGTTTTGACGGGTGTGGTACCATCCCTGCCGGATGATTTCGCGCGAAGCATACATCGCCCTCAACATGGTGGACGGCGTCGGACCGATTCGCGTCCGGGCGCTGCTGGAGCGTTTCCGTGAGCCGCAGGCGATTCTGTCGGCGACGAAGAGCGAGTTGATGCAGGTCGAAGGCGTGGGAGAAGAGGTCGCGCGGAGTATCACCGGCTGGCGGGAGAAAGTGGATCTCGATGCCGAGTTGCAGCGGATTGAGAAAGCGGGCGTGAAGGTGGTCACACGGGAGGACGCGGATTACCCGAAGAATTTGCGGGAGATTTACGATCCACCAATTGTGCTGTATGCAAAGGGAGCGTTTGCGGAGCGGGACGCGCTATCGATTGGCATTGTTGGGTCGCGACGGACGACGTTGTACGGCCAGGACATGGCGCGGAAGCTGGCGTATCAGTTGGGCCGGGTCGGCGTGACGGTGGTGAGCGGGTTGGCGCGGGGGATTGATTCCGCGGCGCATCAGGGGACGCTACAGGCCAAAGGGCGGACGGTCGCGGTGATCGGGTGCGGAATCGACATTGTGTATCCCGCTGAGAACGACAAGTTGGCACAGGAGATTGTGGAGAAGGGCGGGGCGGTGGTGACGGAATTCCCGTTTGGGGTGAAACCCGACAAGCAGAACTTTCCGATGAGAAACCGCATCATAAGCGGTTGGTCGCTGGGGGTGGTGGTGGTTGAGGCGAACCTGAAGAGCGGGGCGCTGATCACGGCGGGCCAGGCGGCGGAACAGGGGCGGCAGGTGTTTGCGGTGCCGGGGCGGGCGGATTCAATTTTGTCCAGGGGGACGAACAAATTGATCAAGGATGGTGCAAAATTGACCGAGGATGCAGAGGATGTCCTCAGCGAATTCGAGTATCTGTTGCCAAAAAGGGCCACGGAATCGGTGGAGGCCGAGCCGGAGGGCCCGGGAACCAAACCTGCTTTGAGGTTGAGTGAGCTCGAAGAGAAAGTGATGGCGCAGGTGGGCCGTGACGAGACCGCCATTGACGAGATCATTCGGGCGAGCGGTTTGACAACGGCGTGTGTTTCCGCAACGTTGTTAGCGTTGGAGATGAAACGGTTGGTGCGTCAGTTGCCCGGTAAACTGTACGTACGCAACTCGATGTTCGGGTCGTGATGGCGGAAGAATCGAAGAATATGGCGAAGAAACTAGTCATTGTTGAGTCCCCCGCGAAAGCGAAGACGATCAACAAGTATCTGGGATCGGACTTCAGCGTGAAGGCGTCGATGGGGCATGTGCGCGATTTGCCGGAGCGCAAGTTTGGCGTCGAGATCGAAAAGGATTTCGAGCCGACCTATCAAATTTCCAAGAAGAAGACGCAGGTGGTCAACGATCTGAAGCAGGCGGCCAAGGATGCGGAGACGGTGTACCTGGCGTCGGACCCTGACCGCGAGGGCGAAGCGATCGCGTGGCATCTACAGGAAATCCTGAAGAACAAGAAGAACGGCCCGGCGTTTTTCCGCGTGCAGTTCAACGAGATCACCAAGAACGCGGTGCGAGCGGCGTTCGATCAGCCCGGGCAAGTGGACATGAAGCTGGTCGATTCGCAGCAGGCCCGGCGCATTCTCGACCGGATCGTCGGTTACAAGATTTCGCCGCTGCTGAACAAGCGCGTGGCGCGCGGGCTGAGCGCGGGGCGCGTGCAATCCGTGGCGGTGCGCCTGGTGGTGGAACGCGAGCGGGAAATTCGCGCGTTCAAGCCGCAGGAATACTGGTCGGTCGAAGCCGAGCTGCGGAAACTGGTTGATCCGAAGGATCATTTCTTGGCGAAGCTGATCCAGGTGGGTGACAAGCGAGTGCGGTCGCCCAATGGCGAGTTGAAAGCCGACATGATGATCATCGGCGGCAAAGAGCAGGCCGACGCGATTCTGGCTGATTTACAGGACTGTGAGTACAAGGTCACCAAGATCGACATCAAGCCGAAGAAGCGGAGCGCGCCGCCGCCGTTCACGACGAGCACGCTGCAGCAGTCTGCGTCGAAGGCGCTGGGGATGGGCACGTCGAAGACGATGATGGTCGCGCAGCAACTGTACGAGGGCATGGATGTCGGCGACGAAGGCTCGGTCGGGTTGATCACGTACATGCGTACCGACTCGTTCAACGTGTCGAAGGAAGCCCAGGCGGAAGCGCTGGCGTTCATCCGCGAGACGATCGGGCCGGATTACGCGCCGGAGAGCCCGAATTTCTACAAGTCCAAGAAGGATTCGCAGGGCGCGCACGAAGCGGTGCGGCCGACGTCCGTGCGGCGGACACCGGAGAGCGTGCGGGCGTATCTTGATCACGATCAATTCCGGCTCTATAAATTGATTTGGGAACGATTTGTGGCCAGTCAGATGATGCCCGCCGAGATGAAGGTGACGAGCGTGGACATCGACGCGCGGCGCGAGGCGAAGTTCTTCCTGTTTCGCGCAACGGCGACTGAAGTGGTATTTGCGGGCTGGTTGAAGATTTACGGGGTCGAGGAAGAGGCGGAGAAGAAGGCGGAGAAGGAGAAGCCGTCGGAAGAGGAAGAGAACAAGAAGCTGCCGCCGCTGAGTGAGAACGAGCGATTGCAATTGATCAAGCTGCATCCCGAACAGCATTTTACCGAGCCACCGCCGCGATTCAGTGAAGCGACGCTGGTGAAGGCGCTGGAGGAACTCGGCATCGGGCGGCCGAGCACGTACGCGCCGACGATTGCGACGATCCAGAAGCGCCAGTATGTGTTGAAGGAGAAAGGCCGTCTGTCGCCGACGCAACTCGGCGAGGTCACGACCGACGTTCTCGTCAAACATTTCACGAAGCTGCTGGACGTGCAGTTCACGGCGCAGATGGAGGAGCTGCTCGACGAGATCGAGGAGGGCAAGGTCGAGTGGCACGACATGCTTGGAGATTTCTACAAGGATTTCGCGCCGACATTGAAGGCCGCGACGGACAATATGGAGGACGTGCGGCCCAAGCCGATCCCGACAGACATCAAGTGCGAACTGTGCGGCGAGATGCTGAACATTCGCAGCGGCAAGAACGGGGAATTTCTGGCGTGCTCAGCCTATCCGAAGTGCAAGAATACCAAGAACTTCAAACGCGGCGAAGACGGGAGCATTCAAGTGGTCGAGAAAGAAGAAACAGGCGTCAAATGCGAGAAGTGCGGCTCGCCGATGGTGATCAAGGCGGGGAAACGCGGAGAATTTCTGGCGTGCTCGGGCTATCCCGAGTGCAAGAACGCGAAGTCGTTTACGCGGGACGCGGAAGGCAAGATCACGGTGATCGAGAAGCCGCAGCCGGTGATGACGGACATCAAGTGCGAGAAATGCGGGTCGTCGATGCTGATTCGCAACAGCCGGCGCGGGCCGTTCCTGGCGTGCTCGGGGTATCCGAAATGCCGCAACGCGAAACCGTTGCCGGACGAATTGAAACACAAGGCGCCGCCGCCACCGCCGAAGGAAGAGCCGGTAATGACCGACGAGAAATGCGAGAAGTGCGGCTCGCCGATGGTGAGGCGCCGCGGACGGTTTGGTGAATTTCTGGGTTGCTCGGCGTATCCGAAGTGCAAGAACATCAAAAAACTGGCGCCGCTGGCCGCGTAGCGGACGCGCTGACCGAGGAGTTTCTCAACTACCTGCGCGTCGGACGCAACGCGTCGACGCTGACCCTCCGCAATTACTCCGCCGACATCGCGGCGTTTTCCGCGTGGTTCGACGGCAAGTACAAGCACGAGTGCGATTGGACGAGGGTCGATCCCTTTCATCTGCGGGCGTATCTGGTTTACCTCAACGAACGGAAATTCGATCGGGCGACGATCCATCTGAAGATGTCGGCGCTGCGGAGTTTGTTCAAATGGCTGGTGCGGACCGAGCGGGTGAAACAGAACCCGCTGATGGGGTTGACGCTGCCGAAGATGGCGCGGAAGTTGCCGAAATTCCTGACGATCCAGCAGGTGGAAGCTCTGCTGGAGGCGCCGTTTAAGGGCAGAACGAAGGCCAGCGGCTCGGCGGGAGCCTCGCCCTCCAACGACGTTTCGGCGTGGCGGGACAAGGCGATTTTGGAAGTGCTGTACAGCGCCGGGCTGCGGATACATGAGTTGGTACAATTGAATGATGACGATCTGGATGTGCTGGGCGAGGTCGTGAAGGTCCGCGGCAAAGGCAAGAAGGAGCGGCTGGGAGCGTTGGGCGGGCCGGCGGTTGAGGCGGTACAGAGATATTCGGATTTGAGGGGACGGGCGGCGCGCGGGCCGTTATTTGTGAACAAATTTGGGGATCGTCTGACGGCGCGGAGCGTGCAGCGGATGTTAAAGAAGTACCTGATCGCGGCGGGGCTTGATCCGTCGTTGACGCCGCACAAGTTACGGCACAGTTTTGCGACGCACATGCTCGATGCCGGGGCCGATTTGCGCAACGTGCAGGAGCTGCTCGGTCACGCCAATCTGTCCACCACGCAAATCTACACGCATATCACGCCGGAGCGGTTGAAGAAGGTCTACGAGAGGGCGCATCCAAGGGCGTGAGGCCACGAGAACGGTAGCGCGATGCCGAATTGGGCTTGCGTTGTTCGCTCACGCTTCTAATACTGCTGGAGAATGGAACCTGAGCCACAGGTCTTGCCATTATGACGCCCGCCCTTTGCGCGATTCTGTTTCTGATGCTCTTGGCGGTTCCTCTGCTTATCATCTTCGACGGCCGTAATGCGCGCAAAAGACAAGCCTACGTGGTTGCCAAGAAGTGTTTTGACACATATGAAGTGCAGTATTCAGCAGGCGAAGTTGAATATCGCGAAGTCTCCCCCATAAGTTTTCCAGAACTCAACGTGCCGTTCTATGAAGAAACTACCAAGACATTGGAGGTGGCCGGTTTCTCTCAGCTTGGGGATGTTCAGAATGTCTTTTTCGCCAACAAGGCAGGTTTCCACACCTTCACTCGCGTCATGGTCGATGAGTCACACACGATCATTGCGGATTTCATGGATCTCTATCATCCGAAAAGCAAGCATCGCCCGAAGGTGGTCGACTTCACGACAGAGTTTGATGACGGTTCCTTTCTGGAGACTTTGAATGCGAACGACGGGCAGAAGTTCTGTCGGCCCGCGCAGATGCACAGTGAGTATCTTCCCGAGTCCTCCAGTGCGATGGAAATACTTCGAGTCCATCGTGAACGGCTTGCGGAATTTCTCAGATGTAACCCGCGGGCTGAGCCCAGGTTGTTCGGGTCGATCCAAGATGTTATTGCGGCACTTTCACGCAGCCGGGCTTTGCGAATAGCGTGCCGAAGGTCACTCAGCAGTGCCGAAATCAAGCAGGAGTTCCTCCGTCTTGCTGAGGGAAGAGTAAACGACCCGAAGCTTCTCGCCGATATAGCGGAGGAGTACGAGAAGCTCTACAAGAGCCGCCAAGCCAAGAGCCAGACGGGCATCACGCCCGGCTGAGGTACTTACCGGTGCGGATGTCGATGCGGATGGTGTCGCCATGGTTGATGAAGATGGGGACGCCGATTCCGACCTGTACAGTGCTCGGGAGCTGCTGGGGCACGCCAATCTTTCCACGACGCAAATCTACACGCATATCACGCCGCAGCGACTGAAAAAGGTCTACGAGAAGTCGCACCCGAGGGCGTAGGGAAACTCTTGGGGCAAACTTGGAGTGCGGCGACTTGTCGCCGCTTTGTAGTTGGTCTTGCTGCAGAGGATAGTACGGCAAAGTGCTGACAAGTCAGCGCACTCCATACCGGAGACTTCAGTTTGGCAAGGCGAGTGCGATCCAGATCAAAAGTCGTCGGGTACCTTCAACTGGTCGATCTTGAGGGAATAGATTGTCTTCACGGCAGACGGAGTACATGTACGTTCAAACCAGGTGGCGGAACACCAGCGATACTGATTGGCGACTGGAGCCAGTCCGTGATGCACGGCGTTATGGTGAACGTAGTTGAGTCGTGCGAGGTAGGAGCGCTCAAATGTCAGGCGGGTGTCCCAAAAGTTGTGCCAGACCTTGCGTGAGGGCACACCGTCCAGTTTGTTTGCCGCACGCGCGGAGTCGGCGTGGAGATGAGTAACAAACTGCTTTAATGATTCAGCATTTACCGGTGGTCTTCCGACAAAATGATAATGGTTGCTGAACACTGCCCACGCTTCTAGTTGCCAACCATACTGTTTGGCGTGGTGAAGGAGAGACGACTCAAGGAGATCGAGATGGTCGTCGCCTCTGAAGAAATGCTCCTTGTGGTGTGTTCCTGCGGTGACCATGAACACACCCGAATCAGACAGGCGATGCACTGGCGCATGTGGCCAGTCTTTGGAGGGTAGCGACGCATCCTCACCTTCTCGCTGAGCGTGCACGGTTTGCAGTTTAGCAGCAACGGCAAAGCGCTGACAAGTCAGCGCACTCCATACCGGAGACGGCTTATGCGCGGCTCAAATACTTGCCGGTGCGGGTATCGACGCGGATGATGGTGCCGGGGTTGATGAAGATGGGAACGGCGACTTCGATGCCGGTTTCCACCTTGGCCGGTTTGGTGACGTTGGTGGCGGTATCGCCGCGGATGCCGGGGGGCGCGTCGATAACTTTCAGATCGACGGCCGGCGGCAATTCAAGTTCGGCGACCTTGCCTTCGACCTCGGTCAGGCTGCAGCGCAGGTTTTCGGTGAGATAATTCTTGGCGTCGCCGATGAACTCGTCGTTGAGCGTGATCGTTTCATAGGTTTCAGGGTCCATGAAATGGTAGCCGCCCTGGTCCTTGAAACTGAAGTCGACGGGCTTGGTTGTCTTCGAGACCACCTCGATGGACTCGGTGGAGGTAAAGCGGACGACGGAGGACTTGCCGGTTTTCAGGCTGCGGAGGGTGGCCTGGACGAAGGCGCGGAGGTTGCCCGGCGTGCGATGCTGCATGTCGAGCACGACGCAGATGTCGTTGTTGTATTTGACGGCCATTCCTTTGCGAAGATCGTTGGCTGACGGCATTGTAAATCCTCTTTCTTTCCTAATGTTTCGTCCCGTCTGAGCGAGACCCTGCGCTTCGCTCAGGGTGACATCTTCAATGTCACATTATCTTAAATTTCGGCAGGTCCTGTGAATCGACGATGCCGACCGGGTGCTTATTTTCGTCGACAACGATCAAATCGTCAATCTGTCGTTGCTCGAAGATTTTCAGGGCCTCGACGGCGAGGGCGTCGTGGCGGATCGTGATCGGGTTGGGGGTCATGATCCTACCGATGGGCGTTTTGAGCAATTCGGCTTCGGAGCCGCGGGCGAGCGAGATGTGGCGGCGGAAATCGCCATCGGTGAACACGCCGGCGATGCGGCCCTGTTTGTTGACGATGCTGATGGTGCCCGATTTGGCGCGGGTCATGGCGAGGAGCGCGTCTTTGAGGCTGCGGTACTCGGCGATGACGGCGTTGCGGTCGCCCGTGCGCATGATGTCCTTGATCTGGAGGAGCATCGTGCGGCCGATGGCGCCGGCGGGGTGGAGTCGAGCGTAATCGGACTTCTTGAAGCCGCGGGCTTCCAGGACGCACATGGCGAGGGCGTCGCCGAGCGCGAGCATGGCGGTGGTGCTGGAGGTCGGCGCGAGATTGAACGGGCAGGCTTCCTTTTTGACGTGCACGCGCAGGACGATATCGCTGTAGCGGGCGAGACTGGATTTGGCGTGCGAGGTCAGGGCGATGACGGTGACGTGGAAGCGTTTGATCGCGGGCAGAATGCGGGAGAGTTCGTCCGTTTCGCCGGAGTAACTGAGCGCGAGCACGCAATCGCCGTCGTTGATCACGCCGATGTCGCCGTGCAGGGCGTCAACGGAATCGAGGACGACGCTGGTCGAGCCCGTGCTGGTGAGCGTGGCGGAGATCTTGTGGCCGATTTTGCCGGATTTGCCGATGCCGGTGACGACGATTTTGCCGTGATTGGCGAGGCATTTGACGATGGCATCGACGGCCCTGGTGAAATTGACGTCGAGACAGGCGCGCGTCTGGCGCAGGCCGTCGATCTCGATGTCGAAGACAGTTTTCGCTAGCGTGACGTAATTCATGGAAGCACGGGAGACGAGAGGATAACGGATGCGGGGGCGTTTGGCAAGGAAGGGGTTGAACGAGCCATTTGCTAGTAACGACAGGGATTCCTCGCTTCGCTCAGAATGACAGTGCCTCAGCTTGGAGGCGCCATGGAGACCGGCCCGCGTCAGCGTTTAGTGCGATTCTCTTCGTACCACTGGATGGTGGCGCGGAGGCCGTTTTCGAAATTGGTGGTGGCGCGGTAGCCGAATTCGGCGGCGGCTTTTTGGACATCGACGCAGCGGCGGAGCTGGCCGTCGGGCTTGGTGGTGTCCCAACGGATTTCGCCGGTGAAGCGGGCGAGGCGGGCGATGAGATTGACCAGATCGCGGATGGAGATCTCGAGTCCGCTGCCGATGTTGATGGGCTCGGGTTTGTTGTAATGCTCGGCGGCGAGGAGGATGCCGTCGGCGGCGTCGGCGACGTAGAGGAATTCGCGGGTGGCGACGCCGGTGCCCCAGCATTCGATGAACTTGTCGCCGCGTTCGCGGGCGTCGACGCATTTGCGGATGAGGGCGGGGATGACGTTGGAGGACGCGAGGTCGAAATTATCGCGCGGGCCGTACATGTTGACGAGGACGAGATAGGCGGTGTTGAGGCCGAATTCCTGGCGATAGGCCTGGGACTGGACGAGGAGGGCCATCTTGGCCATGGCGTAGGGGGCGGTGTTGGGTTCGGGGTAGCCGTTCCAGAGGCTCTCTTCGCGGAGGGGGATCGGGGCGGATTTCGGATAGGCGCAGCTCGTGCCGGCGATGACGACTTTCGGGATCTGGGATCGATGGGCCTGGTCGAGCAATTCGATGCCCATGACGGCGTTGTCGTAGAAGAATTTTCCCGGATGATCGCGGATGGCGCCGATGCCGCCGGAGGTCCCCGCGAGATGGAGGACGAGTGTGGGGCGGGCGTCGTGGAAGAGTTGGGCGACGGCGGCGCGGTCGCGGAGGTCGCAGTCGCAGCTGCGGGGGACGATGATGTTGGTGTCGGAGCAACCGCGGGCGCGGAGGGCGTCGACGACGAAGGAGCCTAGGAAGCCTGCGCCACCGGTGACAAGGACGCGTTGTTGGGGCCAGAAAGACATGGTTGGATGTTGATATGATATTTGAGGAAATGCGTCACGCTGTTTTTCCCGAACCCTCACCCCGACCCTTTGCCGCCGGGGATACGGCGTGGCGGCGTCTCGAGGACTCGGCTCCCCTAAAAGGGGCGAGGGGATCGCGATTTGCGGCCTATGAGTTCTCCAGTTGCGAGCGGCTGACGACGACGCGGGCCTGGTATTGGAGCGTGGAGAGCAGGACAGCGACGCGGTCGCGGTCGCTCGTTTCCTGGACGACGACGGCCTGGAGGCCGCGGAGCGGGCCATCGACAATCTGGACGGGGTCGCCGGGTTTGAGGGCTGGGCGGGCGATGATAACATCGACGGTTTCGCCGGCCCATTGGCGGAGCTGGTGGATGATCGCGTCGTCGACGACGGTGGGTTTGCCGCCGAAACTGACGACGTCGATGACCTGCGGGGAGTAGCGGACGGCGCGGAAACTGTGGGCGAGATTCAGCTTGCAGAAGAAATAGCGGGGGAAAAGCGGGCCGGTGACCCAGCGTTTCACGCGGCGGATGGTTTTGAGGCGTTTGAGTTTCGGGTAATAGGTGTCGAGATGGAGGACGTCGCGGCAATACTGTTCCGCGGCGGATTCTTTGCGGGGTCGGGTGTGGACGCAGAGCCAGCGGGTGAGATTGGGGAGCGAAGATTCTTCGTCGGCGTGTTTGCGCGCCATGGCTTTGGTCGTCACGAGGGCAATGATTACTGAAAGGGAGGGGATTTGTACAGAGAACGAAGCACGGGACGATCCGGCCGTGGTGGACGCGCTTGCGAAACGGGCCGGAGGGCGGTTATTTGATGCCTGCCTGGATGACGGTAAAGGTCTGACCACCGATCACGATGGTCCCGGTGACGGGATTGGTGGTGGTGTTGGCGGGCACGGTGTAGGCGACGATGCCCTTACCCGTGCCGCTGCTGCCCGACTCAATGGTGATGAAGGAGTCTGTCGTGATGGCGGTCCAGGCACAATCGGAGAGATTGGGGGTGACTTTTACCGTTGCGGAACCGCCGGACGACTTGAGTTTGCCCGTGGCGGGGCTGAGCTTGAAGGTACAGCCGCCGGCGGCCTGATTTACGGTGAAGGTCTTTCCCGCGATTGTGATCGTGCCGGAAAGCGGGGTGGTGTTGGTGTTGCCGGGGACGGTGAAATTGACCTTGCCATTGCCGGTGCCGCTGGCGCCCGCGGTGATGGTGATGAATGGATCGTTGCTGACGGCGATCCAGGAGCAGTTGGCGCCTTTGGCCTTGAAGCTGACGTTCTTCGCCCCGCCCTTTGCGGTGAGGAGGATATTCGTCTTACTGAGCGTGAAGGTGCAGCCGCTGCTGGTGCCGGTGCCGGATTCCGACACGGCAAATGTTTGGCCGGCGATGGTAAGCGAGCCGGACAGGTCGGCGGCGTTCGTATTGGCGGCGACGGAGTAATGGACGGAGCCGTTGCCCGAGCCGCTGGCGCCGGAGGTGATGGTGATGAAACTGTCATTATTGGTCGCCGTCCAGGGGCAGCCGTTGGGAGCGGTGACGTTGACGATGCCGGCGCCTCCCGCGGCGGTGAGGATCGTATTGGTGGGGCTGATGGCGAAGGCGCAGACGGTGGTGCCGGCGGCGATGAGGCTGAACTGGGTCTCTTCGCTGTAGCCGGCGATGCCGAGCGCGCCGGCGACGGCGTTGGTGGTACGGGTGGAGATTTTGATGAATCTGAGGATGCCGGTGTAGGCGGCATTGGCGGTAAGCGTGTTGGCGGCGATGACGAAATTCGTCACGGTGCCATCCAATTCGCCGGGTTCGCCGACCGCAGGCGAATTGGTGACGGTGTTGTTCTGCTGGTCATCGATTTCGACGCTGATGGCATCGTTGGTGGTGCCATTGGTGAACGCGCCCCAAACAAGCGTGAAATCGTTCGACGGGTCGATCACCTGGGCGGCACTGTAATTCGAGACCTTCGGGGGATTGGGATAATCATCCGCTGGCAGATTCAGGGCCGAAGCGAGCGTGCCGTCATCAACCGTGACGAAGGACATCGTGTACATGCCGGTGGGAAAGGCGGCGTCCATGGCGGCTTTGGTGGTGAACAGCTGTTGGAATTTGAAAGTATCCTCAGACGGATCATTGGAGGACAGCACGAGATTGCTGCCGCCCGGGGTGAGGTCGGTGGCGGCGAGCATCGCGTTGGAGGCGGCGCCGTCGGCGTCGGCGAGGAAGAAGAAGCCGGTGGTCAACAGGGTGACGGTGGTGGCGCTGGATTGGCTGAAGAGCTGGCTTTTGGAGGCGACCACATAGGCGGAGACATCCTGATTCGTTGAGGGCGTGGGTGTGCTGAGGGTCACGTTGCCCACGGCGAAGGTATTGCCCAGCGACGAGTCCGGGATATTCTCCGTGACCAGCAGGCGGGCGACATCGAAGAAATTGGTGAAGAAGCTCGGGATGGGCATATTGGTCAGGACCGAGCCGTTGACCGAGAACGAGAACGTGCCGGCGGGATAGTCGAGCACGAGGGTATTGGTCATGGCGGTGCCCGCGAGAGTGGGCCAACTGCCGATCTGGATGAGAGATTGCGGGGAGGGAGTATTGGTGAAGACGATGATCTGGCCGCCGTCGTTGATGAACACGAGGGGTTGATCCTGGAAGTTGGTTACGCCGCCGCCGAAGGGTTGGAGATTGGTGGAGAGCACGTTCACGCCGAGACCGCCGATGCTGTTGGTGGACTGGGTTGAGGGAATCCAGAGGGTGAAGCTTTCGGTGACGACCTGGGTGATGGGGGTCAGGGTTGGTGTGCCCTGATATCGGGCCTGGTAGGGTGGCGTTCCGGCGGCAAACAGCAGCCAGGTGGTGCCGAAGAGATTCGTGGCGGTTGCGGTGGTGGAATTCTCGCCGGAATTTTCGTTCGTGTCGATTTCGGCGGCGGCGCCGAGGGGCGGTGGATAATTTGTCTGAGTGAGGACCGAGTCGGGCGGGAACTCGGAGAAGTTGTCGAAGTAAATGAGTCCGGCGCGTGTCCCAGTGGTGAGGAACAGTGCGCAAACGATTCCCCCGATTGACCCTATGCGGCGAAGTTTTATCATGTACCCACTCCTTGCAGGCCGTTCGGCCAAGTAATCAGAACTGCGACGCTCGGGGCTGCTTCAGTTCAGCCCGTTGGAGGGGGAACGTATACGGAGCCGATTATTGGAATCAAGACCAAATCACACACGAGACGCCCGTTCGACCGGGGAGACTGTTGTTCCGGCGGTTGATTTGGTGTACGTAGGATCCGGTCCGGGGCGAACGGTCGTGAGAAATGAGGTAATTCATGCGAGCGATTGTCATTCATCAGTTTGGTGATCCGAAGCAATTGAAAGTGGAAGAGGTCCCGACACCGGAGCCGCGCGATGGCGAAGTCCTGGTGGCGGTCAAGGCGGCATCGATCAATCCGAGTGACGTGAAGAACGCGGCGGGGGCGATGCACGGCACCACGCTCCCGAGGATCCCGGGCCGGGATTACGCGGGGATCGTTGTTCGGGGGGACGCCAATCTGATTGGCCGCGAGGTGTGGGGTACGGGAGGTGACATCAGCCGGACGCGGGATGGCTCTCACGCCGAGTACATTCTGTTGCCGCGGATGGCGGTCACGCCGAAGTCCAAGACGCTTTCGATGGAAGCCGCGGCGACGGCGGGTCTATCCTTCGTCACGGCGTGGACAGCGATGGTGACGGTCGCGGGAGTGTCGAGTGGCGAGACGGTGCTGGTGCTGGGCGCGACGGGCGGGACAGGGTCGGCGGCGGTGCAGATTGCCCGGAGTCGCGGGGCGCGAGTGATCGGCGCGGTGCGTTCCGACGATGATTCGCCGCAAGTGCGTCAGGACGGCGCTGATGAAGTGATTAATACGCGGTCGGCAAACGTCGTCGAGGCCGTCCATTCGCTCACGAATGGGCGCGGGGCGGCGGTGGTGTTTGACGGGAGCGGGATGATGTTTGCCGAGGCGGTTGAGGTAGCGGCGCTGGACGGTCGGATGCCGGTCATCGCGGCGCCGGCGGACGGGAAGGCGGCGTTCAATCTGCGGAGTCTGTACCGCAAAGGGCTGCGGGTACAGGGTATCGATACGCTGCGGCTGGATGCGGTGGCCTGTGCCGCGCTGCTGGCGGAGATGACGGTTGGGTTCGAGTCGGGACAATTCAACGCCAAGCCGGGCAAGCCGATGCCCCTGGCCGCGGCGGGTGAGGCGTACGCGCTAGCGGCGCACGGGGGCGGCCGAATCGTGCTGGTGCCGGATGTTCAAGCTGGCTGACGACAGGGGTGCGCGACGATGGCGGACGCAGGCTAAAGCCTGCGGCGGACGCGGGAGGGGGAAACAGGCAACGCGCCGGAGCGGCGGGCGGGTTGTCAGCGGACGGGTGGAGAATTAAAAGCGCGCTTCCGTTACGCCCTCGGGCTGTTGGATGGCGTCGGGCGTGGCGACGACTTCCGCGGTGTCGACTTCGTAGAAGAGTTTGCCCTCGCTGATTTCCTTGAGCGCGATGTCGGAGAAATCCATCCACCCCTGGGTCTGCGTGAGCGGGTGATGGCCCTGAATGAGTTGGCGGACGCGTCGTCGGACGACGTTGATGAGCACCTCGTGGACGGGGATGCGGAGGAGGGCGGGCTCCAGATAACTGATTTTGGTCCGCGCAGGGACTTTGATTGGCTCGTGAACCGGATCTTCCATCTCAAGCATGACATTACTTTCTGCCGCGAGCGTTTGGGTTGCCGGATTGGCGGCCCGCACCTCGTGGCGTGGTTTAAACAGTTAACGAATCGCTACGGGCCTGATGGTTCGTGCCACCGCGGTGGCCGCGGAGGCCGGCCTCGGGGAGGCGGCGTTCGGCGGTCAGCAGGAATGCCCGTGACTACAGAAGGTTAGCCCTGCCGCGCACCAAGCTCAATGGGGTAAACACCGTAGGCCGGGTTTGGCCGGAGGACAGTAGCCAGGTAGCCGAGCAGCCAAGTAACCAAGGGACGGGGGCACGGTTTCGGGCTGGGCGGTGAGGTGCTAAATTTTTAGCATGGGACAGTGGGGCGGTGGGCAGATGGGTGGGGGGCGCAAGAAACGAGCCATAGATTCCAGTGGAATCTATCATGCGTGGTGGGAGGGGAAGGGGAGGCAAGCCAGCAGCCAGGTAGCCGAGGAGCCAAGTGGACAAAGGACGGGGACACGGTTTCGGGTTGGGCGGTGGGGTGCTAAATTTTTAGCATGGGACAGTGGGAGTGTGTGTATGGGGGGGGTACGGAGACGCAAGCCAGTAGCCGAGTAGCCAAGTAGGAGGGGGGTAGGAGGCAGAGTCGACCCCGGAGACATTCGCAACCGCGAGTGGACGCAGATCAGGTGGGGGCTGGGGGCAAATGGATCAATGAGTGGACCCGACCCCAATTTCTATCACCACCTGCACCCGATGCCGATCACCTTCCTCTGGTAGTGCCTCAATTTGACTTGCTCATTCTGAAGTTGGATTCCATACTTCGCTGCGTAGGAAGCCCAAGCGGAGCGAGCGATGAGCCAGCGGAAGTAATATGAAGCCGATTTCGCATGTTGGTCTTTCCCGCAGTATGTTGTTTTTGCCGTTTGTGGTACCCTTCTTCGCTGTCGGATTGCTTGCCCTAATCAAGTCAAATTCCCTTCTTCTCTCGGTTCTTGCGGCGATCAGTGTTTGGTCAGGGATGGCTATTCGATATGGGGCCGTTGCTTACGTGGTATTCGCAGTTCTCGCTTGGAAGTGGATGAAGGGAAGAACTCGGCGAGAGATTTCCGTTTTTGGGCTCGTAGCCCCATTGGTATTTCTTCCTCTTCAAGTAGTAGTTACGCTGGTACTGTACTTGTTCCCCAACACCTCAATTGGAATTTGGTTCGGAGGGTCTGTTAGAGACTGCTTCCGGTTATCGTTTCTTGCGTTCTTGGTCAACTATTCCTACGTTCTGTTGGCTTTCTGTTTTTCGGGAATCGTTGCGTATTTCTGGGAGAAGGGGATGCTGCGAGGTATTCGACCGTGACCTGACCCCAATCACTGGACCATTTGGTCAGAGAGTCCGGGAGCGATTGAGGTGCCTCCCAACACTGGACACTACGGACTCAAGATTTGCGCTTCCAGTAGCCTCAGTGTTTTTTCGTTTGTGGTCTGGGCGGAGGGCGCCGTAGGCGACCGAAGCCCAGACCGTGCGGCCACGTACTCCGTCGGAGTCATCTGCCCCAACGATCGATGTGGCCGCGTTGTGTTGTAGTCCATCCGCCATGCTTCTAATTTCTGTCGGGCGTCGTCCAGTCCGAAGAACAGATGCATATTCGGACACTCGTCGCGCAACCGCCCGTTGAAACTCTCAATGTAGCCGCTCTCTGTCGGCTTGCCGGGTCGAATGAACGCCAGTTCGACCCTGTGTCGATACGCCCACCGATCCAGCGTGGCTGCCACGCGATCCCCACTCAAGGCCCGGTCGGCCTCTACAGCAGGCGAGAGCGAGTTGGGGGGGCTTTCATTTCAGCTAGGCGATTGCCACCTCGGACACGACGTGGTGGCGTCTACGCTTCGCTTCGGCTTTGCGATTGCGTTCCTCATTTCAACCACGCAATTCTCATTTCGTTTTCGACCTGCTTGAATTCCGGGTCACCGGTCACGAGCTCGGTGTTGCGGAGCTTGGCGAGGCTGAGTTTGCAGCGGGTTGTGAGGTCGGCGGCGATGTCGGCGGGGGGGACGCGATTGGGAGGTGGTGGACGGGGTGGACGAAGTGGACAGGGTGGACGGGGCCACCTTATGGCCGAGGGGCCTACTTCGCCGAGGCGGGGGAGGCCATAAAAAAGGGGGGGCTTCCGAATTCGTTTGACATGGATATCGGGTGGCGATAGTATGGCGGGAATGGGCGTTTTGCACTCGCTCGCGCCCGCTCGGCTCGTCCTTCGGGCCGCCTGCGGCGTTGCGTCGCGCCGCTCCCAGCGGCTTGGCTTTGACATGGCAGAGCAGGGGCCCCCCATATTCTGCGAAACGAAGCCAACGGTTTTGGGGCGGGTTACCACTGCGATGTATTTGGCGATCTGGGTGTTGCGTTGTCGAGCGGGTCGAAGAACGCATTGGCTTCGTTTGGGGTTTTTGGGGGAGCGCTGCGAGAGAATGGCCCGCGAATGGGATTCGCGGCTACAACGCGGCGCGACTGGGCCGGAGGTTCGGGGTGGCTCGGCGCACGGCAAAGCGGTGACCGGTTACCGCCCTCCAAAGGGGGGCGGGGCCGCAAAATACAAAAAAGCACGAAACGAACCCGAGAAATGCGTGCCGGCTTGAGTTTTGTGTAAGAAACGAACCCGAGGAATGGGGAACGAACCCGAGGAGTGGGAGGGGCGATGCCGGGACGCGCGGCAAACAGACGGCTCGGCGTACGGCAAAGCGCTGACGAGTCAGCGCACTCCAAAGCTCCGACAAAGGCCCGCGAATGAGATTCGCGGCTACAACGCGGCGCGACCGGCGGTCTCGCCCTACTTTTTCGCGGTGTATTTGTTGAGGAGGAGGGAGAGTTTTTTGCGGGCGGCGGGCGGAATGGACTTCCTATTGGTCATGACGGCGGTGGCGAGCGCGTGGCGGCAGGAGCAATCGGCGTCGGGGTCGAGCGCGGCGGCGGCGCGGCGGATGATTTCCTGGGCGGTGGCGGAGTTCTTTGACAGATTGGCGACGACCATTTCGACGGTGACGGCGTCGTGGTCGGGGTGCCAGCAATCGTAGTCGGTGATCATGGCGAGCGTGGCGTAGCAGAGTTCGGCTTCGCGGGCGCAACGGGCTTCGCCGTAGTTGGTCATGCCGACGACGTCCCAGCCCTGGGCGCGATGGAAGAGGGATTCGGCGCGGGTGGAGAAGTTGGGGCCTTCCATATTGACGTAGGTGCCGCCGTCGTGGACGGTGGCGCCGGCGCGTCGGGCGCAGTCGACGAGGATGCGGCGGAGGCGGTTGCAGATGGGGTCGGCGAAGGCGATGTGGCCGACGACACCGTGGCCGAAGTAGGTGAGGTCGGCGCTGCGTTTGGTGCGATCGATGAACTGGTCGATGGCGACGATGTCGGTGGGTTTGTATTGTTCCTTGAGCGAGCCGACGGCGCTGATGCTGATCACGTGGGTGACGCCGAGTTTTTTCAGGGCGTAGATATTGGCACGGTGGTTGAGTTCGGAGGGGAGAATGCGGTGGCCGCGTCCGTGGCGGGGGAGGAAGACGATGTCGCGGTCGGCGAGGCGGCCGGTGAGGAGTTGGTCGGACGGTTGGCCGAACGGGGTGGTGACGCGGAGCCAGCGTGGGCGGAGGAGGCCGGGCATCTGGTAGAGGCCGCTGCCGCCGATGACGCCGATTTTGGTGGGGACGGTGGCGCGACGGGGAGAGGACGGAGTGCGTTGCATGGGGGGACGGAATAGAGGATTCGGCGGGGAAGGGCAAGCGGATTTGCGTCGAGGGCGGGGCGGGGGCGGATGGCAGATGGAGACGACGGATGGCAAATCAGAGATGGGCAGAGGGGAAGAGGAGAGCGGCGCCGGGGGCGCGATGGATTCCCGGGCGCGGCGAGGTCGTTAGCGAAGGAAGGGATGGCGCAGGCTTAGAAGCCGCCCCAGTCGATGCCGACACCGTCGAGGGCGCTCTTGGTGGCGGCGCTGACCTGGATTTGATTTGTGCCGGTGACGCCGGTGCCGCCGTAGGTATTGCCGACCACATCGACCCAGTTCCAAGCGGTCTTCATGTAGGTGCTGGCGGCGACGGAATCGATGGCGGTGCCGTCGGGGATGCCGGAATTGACCGCCCATTGATCGACGGCGGCATCCATTTGGCGGCAATCATTCATAATGCGGCGCCCTTGGGACTGTTTGCGGGCCTTGACGAAGGCTGGGATGGCCAGGGCGGCCAGCAGTCCGATAATTGCGACCACGATCATGATTTCCACCAGGGTGAAGCCCTGCTTCTCACGGCTGAGAGTATTGCTCCTCATAGGCGCTGTATCCCCTTTATGAATGCACGTTTGGGTAATACTGATCTCACTCGTCACAGGGAGGAGCAATAGGAATGCCAATGCAATGGCGCTGCGGGCGGTCCAGATATGAGCGCGTAAGATATTGCGATCAGACCAGTTCCGACCGTGGGGGGCCGATAATTTCGGCTGCGACGATGATATTGCGGAGATTTTGGCGGTCGCGCAACGCTTCCATCCACTGCGAGGTGCGGGCGGGCTCTGCTGCCAGAGTTGGGGGATTTTCGGTTGTTTGTGCCGGGGCGGGCGGCTCTTCCGGGGGTGCTGGCGGCGAGGATTGGGATTGTGCTGGCGCCGGCAACGCGGGCGCCGGGGCAGGCGGTTGGAAGATTTCAGCCATGGGAACGAGAGGGGTGGGGACTGTCAGGGGCGGTATCGCCGAAGGGATTGGTGGTGGCGCGGGTGCTGTTTGCGGCTTCCGGCTCACCTGTTCCATAACCCGTCGGATATCGTCGGCGCTGACCTTTCGTTCAGACACGGTGGAGGACGGCGTCATTTGCGACGGGGTCCGACGCATGGTGGGCGAGACCGGATTGGGTAGGCGAGGCGTGGGCCGGGACGCGGGATACAGCGGGGGGCGGGGGACCGTGGTCTTCGGTCGGACCGGCACCTCATCATCATCGGTCTCTGGGGAGCCGGTCCCCTTTGAATCCTGGAGTTTGCTCCAGCCCTTCGCCAGCGTGAACAGCACGATGACAATCAGCCAGATCAGCCCGCTTGCGTCTGCCAACTTGATCATACTAGCTCGTCGGTCCGGACTTGCCGGTGTCCTCTCCCGAGATGGACTGCCGCATCCGCGAGTCCGCCTGGATATTCTGCATCCGGTAATAATCCATCACGCCGAGGTGACCGCTGCGGAAGGCTTCGGCCATAGCCAGTGGGACCTGGGCTTCGGCCTCGACGACCTTGGCGCGCATCTCCTGGGTCCGCGCCTTCATTTCCTGCTCGGCGGCAACGGCGATGGCGCGACGGGTTTCGGCGTTGGCAATGGCCATCTGCTTGTTGGCTTCCGCCTGCTCGGCTTGGAGCCGGGCGCCGATGTTGTCACCCACGTCCACGTCGGCGATATCGATCGACATGATGCCGAATGCGGTGCTGGCGTCGAGGCCCTTTTCCAACACGCGTTTGGAGATCGTATCCGGGTTTTCGAGAACGTCCTTGTAGGAATCCGCCGAACCAATGGCCGTGACGATGCCCTCGCCGACGCGCGCGATGATGGTCTCTTCCGTCGCGCCGCCGACAAACCGGTCGAGATGAGTGCGCACAGTCACGCGGGCCTTGACCTGCAATTGAATGCCGTCTTTGGCCACGGCGGCGATGGTCTGCTTGCCGCTGGCTGGATTGGGGCAATCGATCACTTTGGGGTTGACCGAGGTCATCACGGCCTCGAACACGCTCTTGCCGGATTGGTGTGTCGCGAGGTCGATGGCCGCAGCCTGGTTGAACCCGAGATTGAGATTGGCTTTTTCGGCAGCGATCAGCGCGCGCACGACCTGGTTGACATCACCGCCGGCCAAATAATGCGCCTCGAGTTGGTCCGTGGTGAGTGGCAGGCCCGCCTTGACGGCGGTAATGCGGCTCTGGACGACCAGGCCGATCGGTACGCGACGCAGCCGCATGCTCAACAACGTGAGGAATGTCACCGGCGCGCCGGTCATGCGCGCCTGGATCCAGATGTTGATGAACGAGACCACGACAAAGAAGACGATCAGCATTACGACTCCGACGACCAAGCCGAGCACGATCAGAATTACTTGACCAACATCCATGGGTTTGTCTCCTTATTAACTGAGTTTTCGCACGACGAGTTGATTTTCGTTCACGGCGACGATTGTGACGGGAGAACCGCTCTCGATCACACCGGATTCGGCGACGACATCCAACCGCTGGCCATCAATCAGCGCCACTCCGGCGGGCCGCAGGATGGTGTGAGCGACTCCCTGATGTCCGATCCAATTGCGCTCGATGGAGGACTGCGCGTGCGCACCGGTTTGCGTTTCTCCCAGAATCATTTTTCGGCCGGTGCGGGTGCGAGGGAAATACTTGATCGACATGTAGGCCGCGCTGACTCCCAGGGCTGCTTCGCCGCAGAACAGCAGGATGGTTTTATCGAGGCTGCCGGTCGCGCCGTAGCCGATCAGCGTTGCGGCCAGCAAGAGCACCGACCCGATGCCGGCCAACACGAACGTTGGCAGATAAAAATCCACAGCGATCAGGACAGCGCCGAGCACGCTCAAGATGATGATGGTTGTCCACGCCATAAATCGCCGTTACGCTGCGCGCTTCACCACGACACGGCTGCCCTGCACTTCGATAATCTTGATCGGCTGGCCGCGCTCGATCAAATCGCCTTCGGTCACCACGTCAACCAACTGGTCGCCGAATCGCCCTTTGCCGGAGGGCCGCAAATTCGTTTCCGCGACGCCTGCGGAACCGAGCAGTGCCCGGGCTTCACCCAAACTGGTCGAGTATCCCTGGCTGGAACTGGTCGCGGCAGCCAGCTCCATTTTCTTGAACAAGGTGCTTTTCGGCAGCCAGCGGGCGAGCAGTGCCGCGGCGATCATCGAGCCCAGCATGGCCCCGAAGACCTTCGCCAGCGGCAACTGGACCTGGCTCCAGGTTGGGATGATTGGCTCGCTGGGCAGACGGCCGGTCATCGCCAGCACCAGGGCGGCCAAGACAGCAATGGTGCCCAGTGCGGCGGAGACGAAATGGCCGGGGAACAGGAAAAACTCAACGGCCAGCAGCACCAGCCCGAAGACGAACAGGGCGATCTCTTCCCAGCCGGCGAAACCGGCCACGAAATAGCCGAGGAAGTAAATGGCGAAACAAATCACAGCGACGATCGCCGGTACCGCCATTCCCGGATGCGACAATTCGATGTACAACGCCAGGAACCCAACGAGGATCAACAGCGGAGAGATGGTGGTGATCCACCGCGCCAGTTGTTCGAACCCGTAGGGCGAGATTTCGAACGTGCTGGCGTCCTTCAAGCCGACTTTGTCGAGCAATTCGGCCACCGATTTTACGGTGCCGGACGACAGCAAAGGCTTCGGCGGATTGCCGTATTTGCGGGCGGCGTCCTCGTTGGTCAGGGTGAGAAGTTTGCCCTTGGGGGTGATCACCTTGCCATCGATCGTCAGGCCGCGGTCGGCATCCACCATGGCCTCGAACACATCCGGATTGTATCCCTTTTCCTGCGCCGTGGCGCGAATGCGGGCGGTCATTGCCGAGGTGAGCTTTTCTTCATAACTTTTTGGCAGCTCCTGAACACCCGTTTCGCCGATCATGACAGGGGTGGCGGCGCCAATCACGCTGCCGGGTGCCATGAAGATCTTGTCGGTGGCGGCGGCGATGTAGGCGCCGGCGGAATACGCCTTGTCGTTGACGAACGTGTAGGTCTTCATCGGCGCGCCTTCGAGCAGACGAATGATCTCTTCGGTTGCGTCAACGCGTCCACCGTTGGTTTGCATATCGAGCACGACGGCCGCGACTTTTTTCTCCTCGGCATCGCGCAAGCCGCGACGAATCAGGTACACCGTGTTTCGACTGATGTCTTCATGGATGATCAGAACGCAGACCGTCTTGGAAGCAGACTCGTCCGCCCGCGAGGTTGTGCTGGCCGCAACGAAAACAACGAACGCCAGCGCAACCAGAATCGCTTCACGGATCGCGATCTTCGCATCCCGACGAGCGGCTTGCCTCAAAGACATGACATGTTCTCCTTTCAGCCATCGTGCTACAACCGGCCACGCAGTGCCACTACAAAAACGCAGCCCCTTTGTAACCATCGAAGAGTACGCGTACTTACCCCTGTTGTTTACGGTGAGTTCTACGGGGTGCTTGCAGGATGCTGGGGCCGCGTTACCATCGCGTATGGAGGCGTACGAATGGCGAGTTCAGGGCATCACCTATTTCCCATGTTTCTGTTGAAAGGTTTCGTCAGCCGCCGGAGACGCAAGCAGAGTAAGCCGTATGTTTACCGAGCAAACCGCGAGCCGTTTGAGAACCATTGAATCAACATCAGTATCTCCCGGGCATTCTACGGCACTTCGAAGGGGGTCGAAAGCTGAGGACCCGATTACCGCCGCTGAAAGCGGAGGATTTGGCCGGGCTGTCCGGATGGCAAGGGTATTGGAGAACATGGTGGCAATCGGTGTTTCTCGGTTGCCTGAGTTCGTCATGTCGAGTGCATACCCGTTTCCTATTCGCCTTCGTCAGGGCCCGCGGGTATACTGGCGGCGGTATGGAATGAGTGGAGCTTGTCAATCTGGCGGAGCGGGTGTTTGCGGTTGTCGATGTCGTCGAATCACAAACATGCGGTGTGGGACCTTGTCATTCCCTCGAAGCGCGCCACGGAGATTGACGACCCCATGATTTGGCTGATGAGTTCGTTCTGGATTGGCTTGAGTCTGCTGAGTGTGGTGACGCTCGCGCAAGCGGAAGCGAACCCCACAGTAGTGCCGGGGGCAGGGAATACGGAGTCGATAACAACGGCCGCGTCGTCGGCTGCGACACGGACATTCGGAGAGGACACACAGCCGCGATTCAATCTGGGCGTGGAATTGATGCACGAGCGGAAGTTTGCCGGAGCCGCCCAGGCATTTGAGCGGGCCGTCAGCGCGCGCACGAATTTTCCTGAAGCATACAGCAATTGGGGCATCTCACTCGTGGAGCTTGGGAAACAGGCGTTCAACGTGACGGAGCGATTGCATGATTTTCAGGCGGCGGCGGAAAAATTCAGCAAAGCCGCCGAACAGAAACCGGATGTCAAACTCACGTATATGCTATGGAGCGAGACACTCGTGTTGATCGGTGATTTGCCTGTGGATTCACGAACGCGTCTGGCGTGCTATCAGGGCGCGGTGGAGAAATGCCGGAAGGCCGCTGAGCTCGCACCGAATGAGTGGGATTCATACAACAAGTGGGGGGTGATCCTCTCGACGAAACTTCCGGATTACGCCGTGGGTGAAGAGGCGCGGCTCGGGCTGTACCGGGACGCGGCTTCCCTGTATTCCCAGGCGGCGGAACGGGCCCGCTTTGCCAGCGAGATCGGCCCGGCGTACGCGAATTGGGGAAGTGTGCTGGTGCAGCTGGCGCGTATTTCATCGAATCAGGAAACGCGGGTCTCGCTGCTTCAGCAGGCGCTGGAGAAGTTTGACCGGTCCGCAAAAGCGCAGCCGAATACGGCGGGCACCTACGCGATGTGGGGCGGTGCGCTGATTGATGTCGGCAAGATCAGTCATATGCGCCGCGACCTGCGAGACGCGATTGGAAAACTCGATACATCCCTGGATCTTCTCCCCGATAGCCCCGCGTCATTGTACAACCTCGCCCGCGCCTATGCATTGCTCGGCGAGCCTGTGCTGGCCGTGCAGAATCTCAAGAGATGTTTTGCAGCCGACGCGTCGCACGAGTATCGGCAATCTGCGGTTCGCGATGCGGATCTGAATTTGTTGCGCGGGGATGCGGACTTCGACGAATTGCTTGGGCTCGCGCGCTCGGGTAACACGCCGCCTTTCAATCCACGTCTCAGCGACGCGCCGCAGTAGGGCGAGGTTTTGTTTACTTGTTTCCGGCGGGTTCAAAAGGAGCTTGCAACGGGTGTTTCGCAGTTTAGTGGTTACCATTTAGGGGCTTCACCATCAAGCGGTTACCGCGCAATCGATGAACCCGGCTGTGCATGCTTCGGTGGGAACGTTTTGGTGCCGCACATGTAATCGGTGGCGGGCACTTGACAAACCACTGGTTCAGCTACATGATATACGTCAACGTGTGTGAGGGTGGGAGTCGTTAAGGCGGCAGAAGAGTTGACACTCAAGGCTGGTGGCTCTTCTCAGAACCAGTAACAAACGGTAGCGTGTAACCTCAAGGGAAGAAAGGGTTGATGAGGGACTGCGACTGGAGCGGTGCGGCTGTTTCTGTAAGCGCTGTTCGGCACGACAGCTGGCCGTCGAATACATATACATCTGGTCCTTAGCGGGGGCTGGTGTTTTCTATTTAGCCAATCCCTGTTGGCGTGTGTGAAGCGTTGCGGTCGAAATTGAGTTGGACTCGGGCGAGTTGAGAATGCAGACGACCATCATTCCATCTTGGTTTTGGTATTGTGCGCGGACGAAGCCGAAGCACGACCATATTGCGGCTGCCAACGTCAGGAAGAATCTTGGTTTGCAGGTGTTTCATCCGCAGCTGCGAGTGGAGCGGGCGACCAAACGGGGCGTGGTCCACATCGTAGAACCTCTGTTCCCTTGCTACATCTTTGTGAGGTGTCTGCTGGAAGAGAGTCTGAATGATCTCCAGTACACGCCCGGGATCAGTTCCCTGGTGCGATTTGGAAATGGCATTCCCACGGTACCCGATTCTGTGGTCGAAGAGCTGCAGGAATGTTTCGAATCAACCGAGCCGATGACGGTGACGGATCATCTGTCGCCTGGATCGGAAGTGCTGGTGATGGAGGGCGCATTTGTCGGCATGAATGCCGTGGTACTCCGGCTGTTGCCCGCCCGGCAGCGCGTGCAGGTGTTGTTGGATTTCCTGGGGCGGCCCACGCCGGTGGAGGTTCCTCGCACGTCGGTCGTGATTGAGAGGGACTCGCTGGCGGATCGGATACCGTTATTGGCCGCCGTGTGATTTTGTTGGATTGAGCTGGGTCAGCATCGCCGCATTTGAGTTGTTTGATCGCTGCAGGGCGTGGGACGTGCGGCTGAATAATTGAATGTCCGGTGTCGTATATGGGCCGGGACGAAGAATGGAAGTTGTCGCGAAATAGCGCGCGGCAACAAGTGCGGAGCCTTATCGAAAAGAGGGAACTGAAGGGTAGAGGGAATCGCAGGGTGAAAAGGTATATGGGATTCGTACACATAGTCTGGGAATGGATCGGGGCATGGCTGGAAACGGCAGGTGGATTCATGCAACCGGTGAGAGTTGCAGCCGCAACCGTGGACTGCCAGGGAATACGTCGTCAATTCATGCACGTCAATCCGGAGGAATCGTGATCACGGGCGTGAATCTGCTTCAAGAACAACCACAAGCCCGAAAAACGTCCAGCAGCCACTCGGCACGGGTGCCGCGCTGGAAGCGAGTGGTGGATGTCATCTGCATCCTGCTTGCGTCGCCTGTTCTCGTGCCGGTGATGGCGATCATCTCGATCTTGATCAAACTGGGTTCCAAAGGTCCGGTCCTGTTTCGTCAGGAGCGGATCGGCCACCTGGGACAACGCTTCACCTGCCTTAAGTTTCGAACAATGGTGGTCCACGCGGACACCTCGGTGCACGAAGGTCACTGTGCCCGGCTGATCGATTCGGATCTTCCGATGGTCAAGATGGACTCCCATGGCGACTCGAGGGTCATTCCGTTTGGACGCCAACTTCGCGCGACGGGGTTGGACGAATTGCCCCAGATCATCAACGTGCTTCGAGGCGAAATGAGCCTTGTCGGGCCGCGTCCCTGTCTGGCCTGCGAATACGACCGCCATCTTGACTGGCAGAGAGAGCGATTCAATACGCTCCCCGGATTGACGGGCTTGTGGCAGGTTTCGGGCAAGAACTCGACCACTTTTAATCAAATGATTCGTTTGGACCTGCAGTATGATCGGAACAAGTCCGTGTGGTTGGACCTGTCCATCATGATGCGGACCATTCCTGCGCTAGTGATGCAGGTTCGGGAAATGCGCAGCAGAAAGGAGATCGCAGCATTCGGACGACCCGCGACGGGCGCGGTCAGTCCTCTCAAGCCGATCAGCCAACCGATCGCCTACACAAAAGCGGTTTCCGGCGGTACCCCCGTACCGATTTCGGAACCAGTTATCGTCGAGGAGGAATCATGGCGAAGCAGATAAAAGTTGGTGTTGTCGGATGCGGATATTGGGGGCCGAACCTGGTCCGCAATTTCCGGTCGCTTGCGGATTGTCGCTTGAAGGTGATGTGCGACATCAACAAGGAGCGCCTGGCACACGTTCGGTCGTTGTACCCCGACGTGCAGGGCGAAACGGACTATCGGCGTATGTTGAACAGCGCCGGGATCGATGCCGTGGTTGTGGCCACGGCGGTCAGCCTGCACTTCCCGATGGCCAAGGCGAGCTTGCTCGCAGGTAAGCACACGCTGATCGAAAAGCCCATGGCATGCTCGTCAGAGCAGTGCGAGGAATTGATCGCCATCGCAAAGAAGAACGGGCTGGTCCTGATGGTGGGCCACACGTTCCTGTATTCACCCGCGGTGCGAAAGATCAAGGAGATCATCAAGACCGGTGAAGTCGGCGATATTCGCTACATTTGCGCGCGCCGATTGAACCTCGGTTTGTTCCAGCGCGATATCAACGTGGCCTGGGACCTTGCCCCGCACGACATCGCGATCATCCTGCATATCCTCGAAGAGCAGCCGTTAAGCGTGAACTGCCGCGGCACCGCGCACATCACGCCGGGCGTCGAAGACGTTACCGCGATGTGCCTGTACTTCGGCAACGAACGTTCCGCCATCATCCACAACAGTTGGATTGATCCCCGCAAGATCCGCGAGATGACTATCGTGGGCAGCAGGCGGATGATCGTTTACGACGATGTCGCCCAGCAGGAAAAGATCAAGGTCTTCGACACCCGCGTTGAGCGTCCGCCGCACTACGACACGTTTGCCGAGTTCCATTACGCTTACCATTACGGCGACATGTACGTCCCGTACATCAAACAGGAAGAACCTCTGCGGGTTGAATGCCAGCATTTCATTGATTGCATTCGATCGGGCGGCGACCCGCTGACGAACGGCGATAGCGGCCTGGATCTGGTACGGATTCTGGAAGCGGCCTCCCAGTCCATCAAGAATCATGGCTCGCCCGTCAATTTCGGCGCTCCGGTCGCCCAACCGGCGCTCAGCCTAAACGGTAATGGCCACGGCAGCAACGGTCACGGAAACGGCAATGGCCATGGGAAGGGCACAAATGGCCGAAATGTCGAGCTTGCCGAGACACTCCTACCGCCTACGCCGTTGGGGCGTGCCCGCAAGCGGGCCATGGCGGCGAAGCGGGTCGGAAACCTACAAACCAGTTTGATGTAGGTATCGCGACCGCGCATGAGTGGATTACCCCCGTCGATTCAGTTGATCGCGCCGGACGTGAAGCTCGGCAAGGGCGTTCGCATCTTCGGCTTTGTCAATCTGTATGGCTGTACGATTGGCGACGACGTCAAGATCGGCTCGTTTGTGGAGATCCAGAAAGGGGTGTGCGTCGGCAACCGCTGCAAGATCTCCAGCCACACGTTCATCTGCGAAGGGGTGACGTTGGAGGACGAGGTCTTCGTCGGGCACAATGTCACGTTCATCAATGACCGCTACCCTCGCGCCACCTGTGACAGCGGAGCGCTCCAGACCGAAGCGGATTGGGAGTGCGTGCCCACGGTGGTGAAGCGAGGCGCCTCCATTGGTTCGGGGGCGACATTGCTGTGCGGAATCACAATCGGTGAACGCGCCATCATCGGCGCGGGTAGCGTTGTCACCAAGGACGTTCCGTCCGGCGCGATTGTGGCCGGTAATCCGGCACGAGTCATGCCTTCCAAGACGAAAAAAGCGACCTATGCGGGTACCATTCCTTGATCTGAAGAGCCATCACGAGGCGCTTCAGGATGAGATCCTGGCCGCCATTCGGGAGGTCATCGAGAGCAGCGCCTTTGCCGGTGGACCGTTTGTCGCCCGGTTTGAAGAGGACTTTGCGGCCTACTGCCAGACGCGATTCGCGATCGGGGTGGGAAGCGGGACCGACGCCTTGTGGCTTGCGTTGCTGGCCTGCGGCGTCGGGGCCGGCGACGAGGTCATTACGGTGCCGAATTCGTTTCTGGCGACGGCCGAGGCCATCAGCTTCAGCGGGGCGACACCCATATTTGTGGACGTGAATCCGCGGACGTACACGATGGATCCCGCGTTATTGCAGGCGGCCATCACGCCGCGCACCAAAGCCATCATCCCGGTGCATCTCTTCGGCCAAATGGCCGATATGGATCCGATCATGGAGATCGCGCGAGTCCATAAACTGATCGTGATCGAGGACGCATGTCAGGCCCACGGCGCGGAGTACAAAGGTCGGCGGGCCGGTTCCATCGGCAACGCGGGCTGTTTCAGTTTTTATCCAGGAAAGAACCTTGGCGCATTGGGCGAGGCGGGGGCGGTCGTGAGCAATGACGCCGCTCTTCAGGAGAGGATCCGGTTGTTGCGCGATCACGGTCAGCGCGCCAAATACTATCATTCACACGTCGGTTGGAATGCGCGGATGGACGGTATCCAGGGTGCGGTGTTGCGGGTCAAATTGAAGGGCTTGGACCGGCACAATGCCGCGCGTCGTTCCCACGCGCAACAGTACGACAACCATCTCGGGCGTCACGGAGATTTGATCACGCCAAAAGAAGCCGAGTACGGAACGCACGTGTATCATGTGTATGCGGTGCGGGTGAAAGGGCGAGATCAACTTCAACGTACGTTGACTGATCAGGGCATTGCCACGGGGATTCATTACCCGATTCCGATCCATCTTCAGGAGGCCTATGCGCACCTGAAACTGGGGCGTGGATCATACCCGGTTGCCGAACATTGTGCGGACGAGTTTCTTTCGCTCCCGATGTTTCCGGAGCTGACACCGGAACAGATCGGGGCTGTCGCGGGAGAGATCCAGTCGCATCTGTCGCGATCCCAAAACGCTGGCGTCTGTGCTGTCTGAGCTTCCGCCAGTCGGTCGCGCCCCGCGGTCCGGCGGGGGAACGCGTTGGAGCGACGGTCTTGTGCAGTTGGTGAATCCCCTCGAAGATTCCGGTTGGGACGGGGGACTGGCGGGCGTCCCCGGTTTGTCCTTCTTTCACAGTTCCGCATGGGCCAAGGTTCTCCACGACACGTACGGGTTTCAACCCGTCTATTTTGTTCGTCGCAATGCGGGACATCTCGAGTGTTTGTTGCCGTTCATGGAGGTCGACAGTTGGCTCACGGGAAAGCGCGGCATCTCACTTCCCTTCACGGACGTGTGTGTCCCCTTCTGCGCGGAGCGCGCCGCATTCGGGCAGTTGTTCGACGACGTCCGAGAACATGCCAGAGCGCGGGAGTGGAAATACATCGAATGCCGCGGCGGGAAAGAGCTGCTGGATGGAGCAACCGCCTCCACCACCTTTTACGGTCACCGTCTTCCGCTGGTTAGCGACGAGGAGGCTCTGTTCGCGAATGTTGACGGGGCTGTTCGCCGTGCCATCCGCAAGAGCCAAAAGAGCGGGCTTACCGTGGAGATCGGACGGGATCCAGCGGTGATGCGGGAGTTTTATGTTCTGCAATGCCGGACACGCAGGAAGCACGGCCTTCCACCGCAGCCACTGCGCTTTTTCCAGAATATTCAGCGCCATGTTCTATCCCGCAATCAAGGATTTGTGGTGCTGGCGCGGCGGGATCGGACCGCGGTGGCTGGCGCCGTGTTTCTACATTTTGGGAACCACGCCATCTATAAATTTGGCGCATCCGATGAACGGTTCCAGCACCTGCGCGTCAACAATTTGGTGATGTGGGAGGCCATCCGGTGGTATGCGACTCATGACTTTGATGAGCTCGATTTTGGACGAACCTCTCTGGGCAACGAGGGGTTGCGGAATTTCAAGCTGCGATGGGGCACGCAGGAACACCGCATTGAATACGTCCGCTACGACTGTCGACAGGGCGGTTTTGTGAAGGTGGACGATGAAGCATTCGGCTGGCATAATCGCGTTTTCCGGATCCTTCCGGGCGCGGTGTCCCGCTGTGTGGGGGCCATGCTTTACAGGCATGTGGCGTAGCGGTTATGGTGTGAAAGGTGGCGTGAATGAATGATCGACAAACAGTGAACCAACGGGCGAGCCTGACCTTGGACGACGTGTATTACGTGTTGTTCAAGCACAAGTGGAAGATCATCTTCTGCTCCGTCCTGGGTCTTCTGGTAGCGGCGGCTGTAGTGGAGTTTCGCCCGCGCATGTATCAGTCGGAAGCCAAACTGTTCATTCGCTACGTGCTCGATAGCAAGTCGCCGGCACCCACGCCGGACAGCTCCCGCATGATTTCATCCTATGACGGGCAAAACGTCATCAGTTCCGAGATGGAGATCCTGACCAGCCTCGATTTGGCCGAACAAGTCGTGGACATGATCGGGGCCGAAAAAATCCTCGCCAAGGCGGGCGGCGGCAAGGACCGGATTCGGGCGGCCAATCTCGTGCGGAACGGGGTTGTGGTGGAAGTTCCCAATCGGAGCAACGTGATGCGCATTCTCTTTCAGCATCCCGATCCTGACATTGTGCAACCCGTTTTGACCGGCTTGATCGACAACTATTTCAAGAAACACGCGGAAATTCACCAGGCGCTGGGGTCAGTGGACGATCTACTCTCCCAGGAAACCGATCAACTGCGCACGCAATTGGCGCAGACAGAAGACGACCTGCGCCAGGCACGCAACAAAGCGGGAGTTATCTCTCTAGCCGACAGCACGAAGAATTACGCCGACGAAATTGCGAAGATACAGCAGGAAGTATTCGACGCCCAAGCGGATCTCGCCGAGCATCAGGCGATGTTGAAGGCCATGTCCGTGACGCCTCTTCCTGTCGCTTCGCAGTCGACCAACGACGAGCCTCCCAGGGCGTCTCTGCCGGTCGACGAATACAAGAGCGTATCCGCGCGCATTGATGATCTGTGGAAGCGGGAGCGAGAAATGTTGACCCAGTTCACCGAGGAAAACACCCTCGTCAAAGGGATTCGCCAGCAGATTACCGAGGCCGAGCAATCCAAGCAACTCCTGGAAGAGAAGTACCCGGCATTGACACGTCTGGACGTCGTGGCGACGAGCCAGGGACCCCAACGCGATGGCAGCGCCGCAAGCGTCGCTAGTGAAACCAGACAGGTGCTCGCCATCCAGACCAAGATCAAGGTGTTGAATGACCAACTCGAGCAGATTCACAAGGAGGCCAATGTCGCGGAACAAATGGAGGCGACCATCTCGGAACTCCAGCGGAAGAAGCAGCTTGAAGAGTCCAACTACCAATACTTCTCGTCGACTTTGGAGCAGGCCCGCATCGACGAGGCCATCAATCACGGAAAGATTTCCAACATCAGCAAAATCCAGGCACCAACGCCGCCATTCCCCGTTCCGCGCGGGTCAGTCAAGAAGATCGCGATGATCGCGGCTGGCGGCGTAGCTCTCGGTTTGGGATGGGCCTTCCTGTTGGAGTTGTGCCTTGATCGTACCGTGAAACGGCCCATAGACGTGCAATCGAAACTGCGACTTCCATTGTTTCTCGTTATTCCCGACTTTAACCGCAATGGGCATGGCCGTCTCAGCAATGGGGCCAAGGGCAAATTGCCGCCACCAAAACCCGCAGGTGCCGCGCCTGCTGCGGCGCCGCCGCCGGCGGGAGCGGTCGTCACCGAGAATCAGAATCAGGGGATGGAGGCGTGGAGTTCGCGGTTGCCGTTGCGCACCTACTACGAGGCGCTCCGGGATCGATTGGTCATGTATTTCGAAGTTCGTGGCATCACGCACAAGCCCAAGCTTATTGCGGTCACGAGTGCGGGACGGGGCGCTGGCGTCACCAGCACCGCTGCGGGTTTGGCAGCCACCCTTTCAGAGACCGGGGACGGCAACGTACTGCTCGTCGATATGAACGAGGGACAGGGGGCGGCCCAACAATTCTGCCAGGGGCGGCCGGTAGCCAAACTGGAAGAAGCGCTGTACCGAAAAGACAATGCACAGGTCCAGGACAAGCTCTATGTGGCGACGGAGGCGGAACAGGCGGCTGGCAGCAAGCTTCCGCGGATATTGCCCAAACGGTTCACGAACCTCGTGCCCAAGCTCAAGGTCAGTGATTACGATTATATCATTTTCGATATGCCGGCGATTACCCAGACCAGCGTGACCCCGCGGTTGGCCGGATTCATGGACATGGTGCTGCTCGTCATTGAATCCGAAAAGACGGACCGAAACCTCATTCAGCAGTCCTGCGCTTTGCTCGCGGAGTCAAAAGCGAATGTCTCGGCGGTGTTGAACAAGACCCACACGTATGTGCCGCCGCGCCTGCATCAGGAATACCTTGGTGATTCCTGAGTTGGTTTCGGATTGCGGGCGGTGTCACTGCTCGTTGTCTGGTTCCCCTTGTCTCTTCCTGTTGGTCGAATCGCAATGCTAAAGAACCGCATTTATTACCAGGTCAAGCCTTACCTCCCCTGGCGCTTTCGCATGGGGTTGCGACGGCTGTTTGCGCGCCGTACGTTGCGCGCTTACAAGAACGTATGGCCGATCAATCGTGCCGCGTCCCGCCCGCCCAAGAATTGGCCGGGGTGGCCCGAAGGAAAGACATTCGCGCTAGTTCTCACGCATGACGTGGAGGGCGCGCTCGGGATAGGAAAGGTCCGCCAATTGGCCCAATTGGAGATGAAGCTCGGATTTCGATCCTCGTTCAATTTCATTCCGGAAGGGGAGGCCACAATTCCGGCCGAGCTTCGCGCAGAGCTCGTTCGTGATGGATTTGAAGTCGGAGTGCACGATCTGCACCACGATGGGAAGCTTTTTTGGGACCGCACAGACTTTGCTCACAAAGCCAAACGCATCAATTCCTACCTGAACGAGTGGGGAGCCAGCGGTTTTCGCTCTGGATTCATGCACCACAACCTCAACTGGGTCCACGACCTGGAGATCCTGTACGATTCTTCCACGTTCGATACTGACCCGTTCGAACCGCAGCCCGACGGCGTTACAACGATTTTCCCGTTTTGGATGCCGGGCGCTGACGGAGGCGGTTACGTGGAGATGCCGTACACATTGCCCCAGGACTCCACGCTCTTTCTGGTGTTGAGAGAGTCATCTCCCGAGATCTGGAAGAAAAAACTGGATTGGATCGCCGAGTGCGGGGGCATGGCGCTGGTAAACGTGCATCCGGATTATACGAATTTCGATCCAGCCTGCCGCACGAGCCGAAGTTTCCCGAGCGAGTATTACCAGGAATTCCTCGAGTATGTTCAGGAGCGGTATGCAGGACGGTACTGGCATGTGTTGCCCCGGGAACTGGCCACATTTTGCGAAGCCGTCCGGCCGGAAGCCCGAGTCGCCTCCGGCCGCAGGGTTTGCATGGTGACGCACTCGATTTATGAGAGTGACAACCGGGTGATGCGTTACGCGGAAGCGTTGGCGGAACGGGGGGACAAGGTTGAAGTGCTCTGCGTGAAACGGGATCGCAGCCAGCCCAATACCGAAATCATCAACCGCGTGCGCGTGCGTCGCGTCATGCGACGGGCGGGGAAGCGGGCGAAGGGCCAAGCGGCGTATCTGTGGCCGTTGTTGAGATTCTGGTTCAATTCGATGGTAACGTTGACCTGGAGAAGTCTGGGGCGTCGTTACGATTTTGTCCACATCCACAATGTGCCTGACTTCCTGGTCTTTGCCGCTTGGTGTCCGAAGTTGACCGGCGCGCGGGTGATTCTGGACATTCACGATATCGTGCCGGAGTTTTACGGCAGCAAATTCGGCAAGCTGGGGGATACCACCGGGATCCGGTTGCTGAAATGGGTGGAACGGCTCTCGGCCCGGTATGCCGATCACGTGATCATTGCTAATCATCTGTGGCTCGACAAGTACGCGAAGCGGACCGGAGCCAACGGCAAATGCACGGTGCTCATCAATTACGTGGATACGCAAATCTTCCATCCGCGTTCCCCGGCGCCGCATGACGGCAAGCAGATCATCCTGTTTCCCGGAGGCCTGCAGTGGCATCAGGGATTGGACATCGCCATCCGCGCCATGCCACGCATCAAGGAGGAAATCCCACAGGCGGAATTGCACATTTACGGGGACGGGAACATGAAGGAGCGCCTGATGGGCCTTGCCCGGGATCTGCAATTGAACGGGCACGTCCGCTTCTTCAATCCGTTGCCGGTGCGTCAGATCGCCGACATCATGGCAACGGCGGACGTTGGTATTGTGCCCAAACGTGCGGATTCGTTCGGCAACGAGGCGTACAGCACCAAGATCATGGAATTCATGTCCTTGCGCGTACCGGTCGTGGTGTCGAACACAAAGATCGATCAGTATTATTTCGACGACGCGGGAGTGCGGTTTTTCGAATCTGGCAATCCCGACGCGCTGGCCGACGCCGTGTGCGAGGTTCTCCGCAGTCCGGGAATTCGACGGGAAATGGTGACGCGAGCGGCCGAATACGTGACTCGCAATGACTGGGCAATCGCGAAGGTGGACTACCTGACGCTGGTGGACGGCTTGTGCGCCGGCAAGTAGGCCTGGGGTTTGCCTATGGGATCAGTTGTGGCCCGAGCCGTGTGGGCTGGTTTCGGCACCGTCTCATTCCACACTTACGGCCAGTGGGCCGTACTGTTTGACCGGCGATTCGTTACGCCCGCTTTCGCGCCTACCGCATGCGCTTTGACCGTCTCATAACGTTGGGCGTGGTTCGGCCGATTCAGCGTGCGGTCCTGGCGACCCGGTCTGCGCACTTGCCGATCCTCATGTATCACAGCATCTCACCGGGGGGCGAAGGCAGGATTTCTCCGTATTATCGCACGGCCACCTGCCCGTCGGTTTTTTCCGGGCATATGGCCCTGTTGCACGCGGAAGGATATCAGGTCACGAGTTTGTCGGACGGTCTTGGCAAGTTCCAATCCGGCAAGACCGATGTCAGCAAGACGGTCGTGTTAACGTTTGATGATGGCCTGCGTGACTTCTACACAAGTGCGTTTCCCATTCTGCAGGAATACGGCCAGCGGGCGTCGGTGTTTCTGCCAACCGGGTTTATCGGCGACCAACCGCGTCGTTTCAAAGACCAGGATTGCATGACATGGCAAGACGCCCGTGAACTCCGGGATGCGGGGATAGAAATCGGGTCTCACACGGTCAATCACCCGTGGCTTTACAAGTTGCGATTTGAGGAAATACACGCCGAGTTGGCGGACTCGAAGGCGGCGATCGAGGATCACCTTGGTTGCTCATGCGAGTCGTTCGCTTATCCCTACGCGTTTCCAGGGGCGGATCAATCGTTTGTGAGACGGTTTCGCGATGTTGTCGTCGAGACGGGATACCGCTGTTGCGCGACGACAGCAGTGGGTCGCGTGAAGCCCGGGGACGACGTGTACCGACTGAAGCGCCTACCGGCGAATTCTTCCGATGATATTGCGCTGTTTCGGGCCAAGCTGGAAGGTTGCTATGACTGGCTTGAGGTGCCCCAACGCGCATTTAAGAGTTGGAAATTCCGCTTTCTTGGCTCTGACAAGCGGGGCGAGGACTCGTCGGACCCCGTGAGTACACCTGTCCGTTAACGGCGGGGCGATCGCCATGACTCCAGCGTATTTGATTATTACTCCCGCGCGCAACGAGGAACAGAATCTCCAGGCAACCATCGATTCGGTGGTCGGGCAGACGTGGAGGCCGCGGCTCTGGGTCATCGTGGATGATGGTTCCACAGACAACACGGGCGCGATCGTCGATGCCGCCGCGCGACAGCATTCCTGGATCAAAGGGGTTCACCGGCCGGATCGGGGTTTTCGAAAACAGGGAGGCGGTGTCATCGAGACCTTCTACGATGGATTCAAGCTCGTGAATGGCGAGCCATGGGAGTTTCTGGTGAAACTGGACGGGGACCTCTCGTTCGCGAGCGATTATTTCGAGAAGTGCCTTGGGGAGTTCGCGGCCGACCCGAAGCTGGGAGTGGGAGGCGGGTGTATCTACTCCATGATCGATGGGGTCGCCGTGGAAGATTCGCCGGGCGATCCCCCATTTCATGTACGGGGGGCCACGAAGATTTATCGACGCGCAACGTGGGAAGGGATTGGCGGATTGATCCAGGCGCCCGGCTGGGACAGTCTCGATGAACTCAAGGCCAACATGCTCGGCTGGAAGACGCGATCATTTCGCGACCTGCGGCTTTTCCAGCACCGGGGGACCGGTGCGGTGGACGGGCGCTGGAAGACCTTTGTCAAGAACGGCCGCGCCAATTACGTGGTGGGCTATCATCCCTTGTTCATGATTTGCAAATGCGCCCGTCGCGTGTTGGAGCGTCCATACGGCGTGGTCGCCGCGGGCTTGCTGTACGGCTACGTCTCCGGGTACTTCTCGAGTGCCGAGCGGATTCACGAGCCGGAAGTGATCCGCTACATTCGGCGTGAGCAATTGAGCCGATTGCTTCTGCGCGACAGCATTTGGGGGCAGCGGTAGGGAAGCGATCGCGTATGTGCGGGATTTCGGGAAAACTCAATTACCGTGAGGACGTCGCCGTCGACGCCGGGCTGCTCCGGCGCATGACGCGTGTCATGTCCCACCGTGGCCCGGATGCGGATGGCTATTACCTCCAGCAGAACGTCGGGCTTGGGCACCGTCGCTTGTCGATTATTGATCTGAGCACCGGCGATCAACCCCTGGCCAATGAGGATCAGACGATCTGGGTCGTGTTCAACGGGGAGATTTACAATTTCCAGGAACTGCGGGAACGTCTCATCAAACGCGGGCACGTCTTCCGCACGAAATCGGACACGGAGGTCCTCGTGCATCTGTATGAAGAGCACGGGCCCGAGGGAGTGGAGCAGCTCCGCGGGATGTTTGCCTACGCGATTTGGGACACCAGACGGCGGCGTTTGTTCGTCGCACGCGACCGCGTGGGCATCAAGCCGCTGTATTATTGCGACGATGGTCGCACCTTTTGGTTTGCCTCGGAGCAGAAATCGATCGTTACGGACCCGTCCGTTCGCCGCGAAGTGAACGTGGCGGCGATCCGGAAGTTTTTGGCATTCCATTACTTGCCGGGAGAAGAGACACTGTTTCAGGGCATCCGCAGATTGTTACCGGGGCACTATCTTGTTGCGGACGCGTCCGGGGTCAGCACTCACCGCTATTGGGACCTTCGCTTTCCTGAGGAGCGATCAGCAATCCCTTTCGATGACGCCGTCCGCCAACTTCGTGATTTGCTTACCTCGACGGTGCGCGATCATATGATTGCCGACGTCCCCGTGGGAGTTCTGTTGAGCGGCGGGGTGGATTCCTCGGCCATAGCCACCCTCGCCGTCCAGTCCACGGACGAACGCGTCCAAACGTTCACCGTGGGGTTTGATGGCGCCGAGGTTGTCGATGAACGTCCATTTGCCCGAATGGTTGCCGACAGGCTTGGCACCGAACATTACGACATTAGCATCACCGCAGAAGATTTCTGGAGTTTCCTCCCGTCCTATGTCTGGCACATGGAAGACCCGGTGTGCGAACCGCCAGCGCTGGCATTGTATTATGTGTCCAAACTCGCGCGCCAGCATGTGAAGGTGCTGTTGTCGGGCGAAGGCGGGGACGAAGCCTTCGCTGGCTATCCCAATTATCCGAACATGCTCAAGCTCGACCGGATTCGGTCGGCGCTTGGCCCATTCGCCCGGCCAGTTGGCAGCCTGACGGCACGTGCCGGCGTTTGGTTGGTGAACGAGCGTGCGCGCCGGTACGGGAATGCCCTGGGCCGACCACTGGCTGACTGCTATTACAGCCGCGCATCGGGCCCAACGGCGTTCTTTCAGCAACGCGCGAGCGAGTTCTTTACACCCGAGTTCCTGGACGCCAGCCGGTCGATTGCGCCCGCGCAGGAGATTGCAGATTTGTTGAAGCCCGCAGAAAAGTGGGGCCTGCTCGATCAGATGCTTTATCTCGATACCAAGACATGGCTACCGGACGATCTTCTCGTGAAGGCCGACAAGATGACCATGGCAACTTCGGTGGAGTTGCGGGTCCCGCTGCTGGACCATGTGGTAATGGAATTTGCCGCATCGCTGCCACCGGACTTCAAGGTCGGTGAGGGTGACACGAAACGGGTGCTCAAAGCCGCATTTGGCCCGTTGCTTCCTCCAGAAGTACTAACGCGGAAGAAGGCCGGGTTTCCCGTTCCGTACGGTACCTGGCTGCGCAACGGGCTTAAGGAGCGGGTGGAAGATATTCTACTGTCCCCGCAGGCGGCTTCGCGCGGTTATTTTCGGACAAGTGAGATCCGCCATTTGTTACAGCAAGATTCGCGGTCCGGCAAACTGGGCAAGGAAATATTCTCGCTGTTGGTAATCGAGCTCTGGCATCGGACGTTCATGGATCAGTTGCATTCGGGGTCGGAGGGATAAGCTCGGGGACGGTTGTTTCGCGGGCGAGAACCTCATCCTTCTGACTCTTCAGAGACCGGCGTTATGAATACGTGTTGGAGTGGAGTTGGGAATCCGAAATGAGTGCGGACATGAACCCACTGCGCGTGTTGCACAGTTTCCCCCTCAAACTTGGCGCGGGACGAATCTCCACCATCGCGTGGTATCAGGTGGCAGGCGTCGCCGCCGCGGGTGCTGATGTCACCGTGTTCCCCGCTTCGATTGTTCGCTCACTCCCGTCCGAAGTGGAGGTTGGGACAACCATGGCGCGCGGCAGGTTCCGGATCCCGAACAAGTTGCTGGGTCGGATCGCCTATGCGAGACTGCACGACCACATCGTAGCCCGACGTCTGGAGAAAATGGCCGGCCAGATTGATATTATCCATGCGTGGCCGTTGGGATCATTGGAGACGCTGCGAACCGCCGCGCGCCTGGGCATTCCCACGGTTTTGGAGCGATGCAATGCGCACACCCGGTTCGCCTACGAGGTTGTGCAGCAGGAGTGCGATCGCATCGGGGTGCCTCTGCCGGCCAATCATGAGCACGCTTACAACGCGGAACTTCTCGGCCGCGAAGAGGAAGAATACCGGCTCGCGTACAAGCTCCTATGCCCGTCGGATTTCGTTGTGAAGACATTTCTCGACAAGGGATTTCCGAGAGACAAGATGGTGCGACACATCTACGGGTTTGATGAAACCGTGTTCCATCCGGATGACAAGCCGCGTGAACCGAAGCGTGGGCTTACCGCCATTTCTGTCGGCGTTTGCGCCGTCAGAAAGGGCCTTCATTTCGCCCTGGATGCCTGGCTGCGGTCGCCCGCCTCACGCGATGGCACATTTTTGATTGCGGGAGAATTCCTGCCGGCGTATCAGCAGAAGCTCTCCGAAATGTTGGCCCATCCGAGCGTCAAGGTACTGGGGCATCGGCAGGATGTGGCGGAATTGGTGCGCAATAGCGATGTACTCCTGCTTCCAAGCATTGAGGAAGGGTTCGGTCTGGTGTGTACAGAGTCCATGGCCAGCGGCTGCGTCCCGCTGGTTTCCGAAGCCTGCACGGATATTTGCCAGCATATGGACAATGCGCTGGTGCATCGTGTCGGCGATGTTGCCAGCCTGACGGAGCACATCACGATGGTGAACAACGACCGTGCGCTCCTAGCGAAACTCCGGGCGAACGGTTTGCGTACCGCGCCAAATGTAACGTGGAGCGCGGCCGGTGTGAGACTGCTCGACGTGTATCGCGAGGTCGTTTCCAAGCGATCGGCACAGCCCCGCTCACACGAAGCGGTCAATGCAGGATAAGGGCGTTCGTAGCATCACCTTTGAAGCGTCGATATGACTATTAGCGTTCTGATTCCCACGTATAATTCCGCGTCCCTTATTCGGGGGACTTTGGACTCGGTATTGGGCCAGACAGTGTCGCCGGATGAGATTCTTGTTTTGGATGACGGCAGCACCGACGAAACGGTCTCCACGTTGGAATCCTACCGACCGCGGATCACGGTTCTTCAGCAGGAGAACCGGGGAGTCGCTTCTGCGCGCAACGCGCTGTGTACACGAGCGCGGGGAGACCTGATTGCATTCCTCGATCACGATGACCTCTGGCACCCTCGGTATCTGGAGATGCAGCGTGAGTTGTTCCAGACCTATCCGCGTGCAAAGGCATTCTTTACGGGACATGTCGACTTCACCGGCTACAACACATACGAATGGACGACTGACCCTGGCGATGACAAGGGGAAGGTTGAACTGATCGATCCGCTCACCTTCTTTCGCCGGTACAACACAACCACGGGATACTTCAGCTCGATGAGTTTCTGCTGCGTTCCGAAGCAGGCGCTGCAGGAAATGGGTAATGAGCCGTTCCAGATCAGCGGAGTGGATGACTCGTATCTCTGTACGGTACTGCCATTGCTCGGCCCGGTCGTTTATACGCCGGCCCGGTTGGTTGCCTATCGGCTTACGGTCAAGGCGCAGTCGACGGATCGTCTGCGCACGTTTGGGTTGTGGGTAAACGTATTCGAGTTACTCGAAAGTCGTTATCAAAAACAGGCCTACCCGGAGTTACACGGAGCATTTCAGTCGGCATTCGCGGCGAAGAGACGCGCCTATGGCAGGATCCTGATGGGAGTGGGTAAGTCGGTAGAAGCGCGGAGACAGTTCAGGGAATCCATGGGTAATTCGAGCGATCTGGCTTCTCGCGCAAAGTCGTTACGTTTGTGGCTGTTGAGCTTTCTCCCATCGGCATTGCAGCCGGCTTGGCCGTCGAGCGTCCGTGAATCCGGACCCGGTGGCTCGATACCTTCGGCCAAAGAGCTGGTCGTAGAACGTTGAAGCTCCGTAGAAAATCGGCGCCATAACCAATTGCATGAAGAATCCAGCCTTCCAGAATCCAGGTGATCAGTATTACATGCAGGAAAAGAGGTTTCTGTTTCCCCTCATTCCGGACGGACCCAACGTGCTGTTGGATCTCGGCTGCGCGGCGGGGCAGGTAGGGAAAGCCCTGCGGGAATCTCACAAGGCCGCCGAAATCGTTGGCGTGGAGATTTTCGAGCCGGCCGCTGCGGAAGCGCGAAAGCTCTACAAAGAGGTTCACGTCGGGGACATCGAGGATATGAAGCTGGGGTACGACAAGTACTTCGATATCGTGCTTTGCGGGGACATTTTGGAGCATCTGAGGGAGCCCGCCAAAGTTCTGAGGCAAATCCACGGCTGGCTGAAGGATGGAGGAAGACTCGTCTGCTCGGTTCCAAACATTCGGTACTGGAAGATTTGGAGAGCGCTGATCTTTCGCGGAGAATGGGAGTACACGGGTGACGGCATCCTGGATCAGACCCACCTCCGGTTTTTCACGACGAAATCGTTCACGAGAATGATCGCCAATGCTTCGTTTGAGGTGGAGAGAACGGACATGCGGATCCATTGGGGCCCCAAACAGCTTGCGTTCAACCGACTGACACGCGGGGCTTTCAAGGAATTCCTGGGATATCAGATACTGGTTTCCGCCCGAAAGAAATGACTGTAGCATCTTTCACGCAGACGCGGACTTGTCGATGACGAGGATGTCCAACCGATGACCCCGGTAGGAGCAACGCTTTTGGTAATCCTGGTGCTCGTGGTGCTGGTTGCGCCGCGACGGTGGGCGTTGCTGGGAATGATGGCCGGCGTGTTGTATGTCCCACAGGCACAAACGATGGACATCATGGGCTTCAACATGTTTTCCGTCAGATTCCTCGAACTCGCCGGTTTTATCCGTGTGCTCTCGCGCCGAGAGTTCTCGTTTTCGAAGCTGAACACGATCGACCGCGCGCTGCTGCTGCTTTATGGGTACACGGCCATCGTCTACTCTCTGCGGGCTACGCAGGGCTACGCCTATGCGATCGGCATCGCCGCGGACGCGTGCTTGTGTTATTTCACATTTCGCGGGTTGGTGGGTGGGGTAGAGGACTTTCGGCGCTTTTTGCGCGATTTTGTGATTCTCCTGACGCCCTTTGTCTGTTTGGTCCTCATCGAATCATTGACCCACCAGGATCCTTTTGTCGGGATGATGGGGCCCCTCAACGTGGAGTGGTTTCGAGAGAACATGGTTCGTTGTCGCGGGAGCTTCCGCCATCCATCGTTGCTGGGAACGCTCGGGGCCAGCTTTTTTCCATTGTATCTGGGGCTCGCATTCACCTCCGCGGATCGGGTGCGGGCGTGCTTCGGTGTGGGCCTCAGCCTGGCCATTGTATGGGCCTCCAATTCCGGTGGGCCTCTGGGAATGACGGTAGCCGGATTGATTGGTTGGATGGTTTGGGTGATGCGGACAAGGATGCGCGCGGTGCGGTGGGGCATACTGGGGTTCGTGGCACTGGCGGCGCTGTTAATGAAAGCGCCGGTGTGGTATCTGCTGGCGCGACTCAGTTCCGTCACAGGAGGAGATGGGTGGCACCGGTCTTATCTTATCGACGTGACCGTCCGTCACTATAGGGAATGGTGGATCGCGGGGATGCCACCCGAGGCGACGATTGACTGGTTTCCCTACTATCTGGCGTCGACGGGTGGAGCGGATCTGACCAACCAATTCATCTCCTTCGCCCTTGCGGCTGGATTGGGGGCGGTAACTCTGTTTGTGTACCTTCTGAGCCGCGGCTTCGCCGGTCTTGGTCGCGCATTGGCGACGGTTCGCTCCCGCTTAGGACCGTCACGTGACACAGAGTATCTCCTTTGGGGGCTAGGAGCCGTACTTACGGCGCACATCACAAACTGGTTCGGCATCTCTTATTGGGATCAGATGTATGCAGTCTGGTTCATGCAGTTGGCGGTCATTTCGAATCTTTCGGATCAATTGTGCCTCCAGGGGACCGTCCCAGCCGAGGCCGAGATCGCCTCCGAGGTGGATGCCTTATGGCCCGAGGACGAACGAACCGGAGAAGGTGTGTCCGCACGCTCCGTCTATCGTGATGAGGCGACATAACCGAGCGGTTGCCCCGAGTTTGTGACATGTCCGGCGCATTCCATCGTTCATTGCAGCGGCTACTGGCTTTGCCGGTAGTTCATTATCTGGCGACGCGCGTGTGCGGTGGCCGGATTCGCAGTTTGAGCTTCGACGAAAAATACCGCAGCGGGCATTGGAATTTCGCGGGCAATGATGAGGCGGAGCTCATTCCAGTCATCGCGAAGTATGCTTGTCGAGGACACATTCTGATCCTCGGATGCGGCACCGCGTCCATTGTTCAGGCATTGGGGCCGGAGAATTATGCGACAATCCTCGGAGTTGATCTTTCGAGCGTGGCAATTGCCGAAGCCATGCGATACGCAAGCGAAAAGGTGCGCTTTGAGGTGGGGGATATGGTGACGTACGAGCCGAAAGAGAAGTATGCCGTCATTCTGTTTTCGGAATCGTTGAACTATGTCAGGAACGGGCAGAGGTTGCCATTGTTGAAGCGGCTCGGCAACCATTTGACGGCGGACGGTTGTTTCGTCGTCACCATCTCGCAGGCAGATCGTTATGCCGCGATTCTGGACATGATTCGGGAGAATTGTGTCGTGATCGAGGACCGTTCGTTCCAAGGGGCGCATCGGCATTTGCTGGTGTTCCGCTAAATCCCGAAGTTTTCCTTTACGCTTCCGAGTTCGCATGAAACCCGCACTGGTTAGTGTCATCATTCCCACCTACAACCGCGCCGGCACGATCGAGCGCACGATTAACAGTGTGCTGGCGCAGTCGTGGGGATCCATGGAGATCCTCGTTGTCGATGACGGCTCGACCGATCACACAGCTGACGTTCTATCGGGGTTCGGTGATCGCATTCGGGTGATCCGCCAATCGAACCGCGGGCCCAGTGGGGCCAGAAATGCCGGTATCAGGGCTGCCCGAGGCGAGGTTATTTCATTTCTGGACTCTGACGACGAATGGTTGCCCGACAAGACCGAACGTCAGGTAAAACTCCTTCAAGCCACGGAGTCATTAGGGGTTGTGTGCTGCGTCTGCAACACGAGGATGGAGTTCGCGAATCGGACTACGACATCGTTCGCTGTTTCTCTCTTGCAGCCGTCCTTGCGGGAGGGGATTTGGACCAACCCAGCGGAGGTGCTGGTGACCCGCTTCCTCCTCTTTAATCAGGTGGTTGCCGTCCGACGCCAGGCGTTAGAGCAAGCGGGTTATTTCCGGGAGGATCTACCATTCGGGCTAAACGACGATTACGACCTTGCTGTGCGGCTTTCCCTGCTTGGCCCATGGGCGTTCATCGCTGATCCCCTGACGGTCTGGCACGAGCATGCGACCAACATTTCGCGAACTCACAGCCACCTGGATATATCCATCCAGACCCTCAACATCCTCCAAGACTTGAGCCGATCACCTCAGTTTGGCCCACTATTCCCGAAGGTGTTATTGCGCCGGCGCGTGCGGGACTTGAAACGAGGGATCGTCGCATTACGGCTGTCAAACGGGAGGAGCCTCGGGCCCCGGTTGCTTGGCACCGTCCTGCACCTTCTTCTTCGGATGCGGTGGAAACTGTATTCACGACTTCCATGCACGCCCCGTATGATCACACGCGCCGTGTGACCGGCGAGGCGCCTTCCAGGCGGAGTCGAAGACCATTTGGTTGCCAAGGATGGGGCAGAAGACGGGCGCGGAGGATTCTACGATTTGACTCGAAATCAACCCATAGACGGTCCGCGTGGTTTCTCAGAAGTGACGGGCATCAGTATCCAACTGTGTCGGCGGATGTGGAACGACGTGCTTGTTTTCATTTCCGAGACGAGAATGTCACTCGAAAGAAACGGCGTTTGTTGTATTGCCATTTGTGCCGCTCTGGTATATTGCCTGCTCCTCGTGGTGGCGGCAGGAGCTATGGCAAATTGGCGAGAGTTTGTAGTGAACATCATCGCGGTCGTCTGCGTCGGCGTATGCGCAACGGCACTTCCCAGCAAGGCGACCGAATATTATGTCGACTATTCTGCCGGGTCAGACGCCAATCCGGGAACGAGTGAGACGACCGCTTGGCAGCATTGTCCAGGAGATGCGAATGCGACCGCAGTGGCGGGCAGCTCATCGCTCTCGCCGGGTACAACGGTCTGGTTCAAGCAGGGCGTGACCTATGTGATCACCGGTGGCACAGGCGGCGCGGCATGGTCGCCGGGCATCCAGTGCTACTGGTCGGGCGTGACCTACGCCAGCACCAACGCCTGGACCACCGCCACCGGCGCCGGCAAAGCCCAGTTCACCGACAACTACGCCCAAGGTTACAATTACGTCGCCTTCTGGGACTACTACGGTGCCAGCAACCTGACCTTCGACACTCTCAATATCGGCCCGATGGGCGGCAGCGCCACCCTGCCCGCCGACACCGGCTCGGCCGTCGGCCCCAACGAGGGCGACGGCATCGTCTTCGACTGCACCGCCGTCAACATCCTGGTGAAGAACTGCGATTTCC